>Ga0209427_10000353_pt1 | contig 47993 bp, 53 predicted proteins | sample DeeMarSWOR136_30_FD_187465 | JGI IMG/M metagenome (GOLD analysis project Ga0209427, IMG submission 187465) | Marine sediment microbial communities from White Oak River estuary, North Carolina - WOR-1-36_30 (SPAdes) (version 2) | ecosystem: Environmental > Aquatic > Marine > Intertidal zone >...
GATTTGTCCTAGTACGACAAGCTCGTGAATCGTGGATCGTGAATCGTGGACCGGGAAGAAACCTGACTGTGGGGATCAGGGGTCAGGCGTCGGGATACGAGACTCGAGACTGGAGACTCGAGAAAAGACCGGGAATCGGGGATCGGGGAAAAACCGAGATACACGGATCGGGGGTTAATATAGGGAACTCGAGATTGGGAATATACGATCAGTGAAAAGGCAAAAACGTCTGTCATTCTGAGGGAGCGCCGGCGACCGAAGAATCTCAGACGAAAGATCTGACGCGGCATGAAAGGTGGCAGAGCAAACCGTCAATTCTGTCATTCTGAGCAGACAAAATCCGAGGACAATCTGCATTCGGGGTATGATGGGTGTGGCAACCTTTGGAAGGTTCCGAACCTTCCAAAGATTTAAGAAAGGAAAAGATTTCACCCCCGCAGGGGCAGGAGCCCCTACGTGACAATAAATGATAGGTCACCTAAAAACAGAGTTTGCTTCGTGGTTTTTTTTGCGGAATTTACCCTGAGCGAAGCCGGAGGCTTCAAAACCTTCTCGCAATGTCATCTTTCTTTTGAGCTTTTATCACCATGAAAGCTGCCGGATTGTTATTCACTTACTTTCTGCTCTTCTGCGCCTGCGCCACGACACAAGGTGATTGACGCGAGCATGGAATTGGGAGCTGCTTTCCCAGCGCCAAACAGTTGCGGGATGCCGCGGCTAATGCCGCCACGCACCCTGGTACCTGGGCGCCTGTGATTAGGGCTGCTGTCATTGCGGCGGGGAGCTGGGACAAAGATATCTCCGACTGGGCAGTGGAGGAGAGACCAGTATTTGGCTCCTGGGGGGCGGCTCAAGACGCGAGCGACATACTGCGCTCTTCGGCGCATGTTGGAATGATCGCAACGGCCCTGTTAGTGCCCAGAGGTGATGACCGCTGGCTTTCGTCCGTGGCGTGGCGAATGGCATGGGAGCACCTCGGCGTTATGGCTGCGTCTTACGCCACGGACCCCATCAAGATATGGACTGACAGAAAACGGCCCAATAAAGGCCCAGGGAGTTTTCCATCGTGGCATGCTACCCGGGCTGCCGCCTATGCCGGCATGGGATATCGTAATCTGGACCTCATCAATATAAAACCCGGATACCGCTTCTCAGCTCAATCGGTTCTCGCCGTACTGGCCGCCGGAACCGCATGGGCACGGATCGAGGCCGGCCAACACTATCCCACCGACGTGCTGGCTGGAGCTGCTTTTGGAAATTTCATCGCCATACTGATCCACGATGCGTTTCTCGGCCAAGAAGAACGGCCTGAATTTTCCTTGCGGATAGGTGCCGACAAACCTCTTATATTGGGATTTGAAGAACGCTTTTGAGCTGACGATGAGGACAACGCCGGCATCTGAACAGAGGATTTTTTTATCAACAGCTCAAAAGGAGGTATCAGGATCATCGGATAGATGAGCAATTCCGGTGCAGTGAAGTATCCATTGGAGAGGATGTCATTAAAGAGGATTTCAACAAAGATGATGTCAGTAAAAAGGAAAGGGACCATGAAATGAAAAGGCCAAAACTCTTTTCCGTCGCGATCGTTGCTGCAACCATCACGTTCTCCGCTCTCTCTAGCGTTGCGGCTCAGGACGATCTACCTTATTACTTAAAGGACCGTGGTACCGGCGTTCCGCTGTCCATGTTTAACACCTTCATCGATAAAGGCGAATTCATATTTTATCTCTATTATGAGTATTATTATGATCAAGACTCCGAATACAAACCGGAAGAGTTCGGTCATAACCTGGGACAGGATTTCCAGGGCCGCTATCGGGCCCATGAAGGATTAGTATTCCTAAGCTACGGACTATCGGACCGGCTGGCGCTGGAACTTGAGGCAGCGGTGATCACCGCCACGCAGTATAAAGCTGACGATGACACATCGAATATGCCGGATAAGCTGAAAGAGTCGGGGCTGGGCGATGTAGAATCGCAGCTACGCTGGCGCTGGACCGAGGAAACCCTTGGTCAGCCTGAGGTTTTCAGCTATTTTGAGACCGTGTTTCCCCTTCAGAAGGACAAAAAGCTGATCGGCACACAAGATTGGGAATTTAAGCTGGGCACGGGCATGATGAAGGGCTTCCGCTGGGGTACCATGACGCTCCGAGCCGCCGCTGAATATTCCGCGGCGGAGAACAAGGGAGAGTTGGGAGAGTACGCCCTGGAATATCTCAAACGGATCTCAAAACTGTTCCGGTTCTATCTTGGGCTGGAGGGCACCCAGGACGAGGTCGAGGCCATCACGGATCTACAGTTTCACGTGCATCCGAACGCCTTCATTCGCATCAACAACGCCTTTGGCGTGACCTCCAAGGCCACAGATTATGCACCGGAGCTGGGGGTGCTATTTCACTTTTAACGCTTCGGTAGAAAAAGCCGTCCTCACGGAAGTAAGGATGCCACATTGAACCGTTCATTCGCTCCTTGTAGATGATAACATCCACAACAGATGATTTGGACATCAAAACAGAAAATCGAGGTTGCTTCATCGGCCCTCGTTTAACCAAGCCATCCTCTCGATGACAGCTCTCTTTTGAGATTTTTATCGAACTTCTCGCTTCGATGCCTCAACTTTCCACATCCCAACCAGGAGTTAAAAGATGCTGAAAGGAATCTGGTTGATGACCTCCGTTCTCTGCATGACCTTATCGGCGGCGGCTCAGGATCAATTCGAAACGGACACTCTGGCCACATCCCAAGGCGACTTGACCATCACTTTCATCGGCCACGGGACCTTATTCTTCACCTTTGGCGGAAAAGTCATTCATGTCGATCCCTGGGGCAAGCTGGCCGACTACTCCACGCTGCCAAAGGCAGACATCATCCTCGTCACCCACGAGCACCGCGACCATCTCGACGTTGAGGCCATAGAGAAGCTTCGCACCGATAGCACCGCTCTGGTGCTCACGGAGACTTGCGCGGAGAAGATCACCGGTGGTATCATCATGAAGAACGGCGATATCGATACGGTCCGGAGAATACCCCTCGAGGCCGTGTCGGCGTACAATATCGTCCACAAACGCGAAGGTGGTCAACCCTTTCATCCGCAGGGCGTCGGCAACGGGTATGTCATCACTTTCGGAAATCTGCGCGTCTATGTGGCCGGTGACACCGAGAATACTCCCGAGATGAAAGCGCTCCAGGATATCGATGTGGCCTTTCTGCCCATGAATCTGCCTTACACCATGACGCCGGAGATGGTCGCCGATGCGGCCAGGGCTTTCAAGCCGAAAATCCTGTACCCGTATCATTACGGCGACACGAATACCGCAGAGATTATAGCGCTCTTGAAGGATAATGAGGAGATCGAGGTCCGCATTCGTCAAATGCAGTAGAGCGCGATACTCGTAAAGATTTTAGACGGCTCATGCAGCACGCATTACCTAAAAATACTCCCAGCGTCTAGCTGACCTTCCCTCCTCCTACGAAATACGCAATAGGCAATACTCGTAATACGCAATACAAGCAAACATCTCGTCAAACTTAAAAAGGCGTTCACATCATATCATGGACCAGACTGGAGAGGCTTCGATGAACCTAAAAGACCCAAAACTCACCGCTCTTCAATTCAACGAATACATCAACAACCAGGACATCCAAGGTCTCGCCAGCCTGATGACGGAGGACCATACGTTTATCGATCGTGAGGACGAAGTGTACAGCGGAAAAGAAATGATGACCAAGGGCTGGATGGAATTCTTCCAGTCGTTCCCCGAGTATCGAAACACGTTCACCAGAGTCGAGTCGCAAGATGACCTCGTGATTCTCATCGGCTATGCCACTTGGTCGAAGGGGTCTCAGCCCGATTACGCCATCTGGACGGCAACGATACGAGACGATCTCGTGGCCGAATGGCGCATCTATCACGACACCGAGGAGAACCGGAGAAAGCTCAAGATAATCTGATTACTGATGGATCCGATCCCTTTCGAGCCTGTCGGGAAACCCTCGCGCTTCTTGACCTACCATATGGTGGCGCGTTCGTAAAAAGTTCGGGATATGATCGGCATGGATCTTCACCAGGGGATCAGATGCCAGCGGACTAGCCGTTGCGGCGAAACTCGACTCGCCAGATCGCTAAACACGTTATTCTTGACAGTGAATTCGGGAAATAACATCTAAGAAGGCCGACCATGATGTCTTTTGATCTCCAACAGTTTTTAGGTATCTTGGAGCAGTACAATCTGGTCATGTGGCCGCTTCACATATTCGCGTCTGTGCTTGGGATAGTGGCTGTATTTTGCGCGATCAAGAAGACAAAACGCTCTGATAAAATCATCATGCTGATCCTGTCACTTTATTGGTTATGGAACGGTGTTGTCTTCTGCTTCATGTATTGGAGCAAAGTGTATCCATTTGCTAATGTTTTCGGTGTATTATGGGTAATTCAGGGCATCCTGTTCTTTGGCAATTCGATGAAATCAAATCTCTCTTTTCGGCTTCGAGGCGATGTCTATTCAACTTTTGGGATCATTTTCCTCCTCTACGCGATGGTTGGATACCCCGTCCTGGGACAATTCTTAGGACATGTGTATCCGAGATTTTTTCAATTTGGTCTGGTCCCCTGCCCCACTACGATATTCACCTTGGGATTATTCCTGCTGACCGATAAAAAATTGCCCAAGTATTTACTTGTCATCCCACTTTTGTCCGCCCTCAGCGGTATTTTAGCCGTATATTGGGGCGTCTATGAGGACATTGGTCTGGTAATAACAGGTCTATTGGGAACTTATCTTATTCTGCATAGAGACAGAACAGGGCAAGATTGAAGGAAGACATAATCATAAACGCTATAGTTGACAATATCCCCCACGAGAAATGTGCTTGATTGGCAAGAGTAGATTGGTGTCGATCTGTGTTGTTCGTCTGCCGAGAGAGGTATACTCATGGCGAATCCAAAAGGCGCGAAGCGAAAGGGTGCCTATGTGGTCTTCTTCTTTGTGGGTCTGACTTTCTTGATCATCGGCTTCGCTGTGCGCCTAGCATTCATCCCTATCGGGGCAACCTTTCTCATCATCGGTCTTGCTGGCATGACAAAAGCCAGCAAGGAACTTGAGGAGACACCAAGTGATTCACAGAAGGAATAATGTTCGCTATCTGACCACTCACTGCATGCGACAAGACCCTCTGCTTCGCGTCTTGCCTGGTACACGGGCTGGGGAACTTTTAAACCACTGACCTTCTTGCTCCCTATTGAGGGTGAAATGAAACTGACAGTGCTCATTGACAATAACACTCTTGTCGACAGATATTTCCTGGGCGAACCTGGAGCGTCGTATTTCATCGAAGATGCGGACAAGAGAATCTTATTTGATGTTGGGTATTCAAACGCGTTTATAATAAATGCACGAAAACTCTCCGTCGATTTGCTGGAGTTGGATTTTATAGTGCTATCTCACGCTCATCTGGATCACACCTGGGGGCTCATCCCACTTGTTCGGCTGTACACAGAAAGAATGATAGAGAACCTACAAGTTAAGAAGCCCACCCTTGTGACTCATCCTATAACACTGTCAGCCAGGAGATTTCAGGACATGACAGAGATCGGCTCCTTGCTCGTAGAAGACCAGCTTTCTAGCTATTTTCATCTTGAATTGACCAGAGAGCCAATGTGGTTAACCGAAAGATTGGCATTTCTTGGAGAGATCGAAAGGACGAATGAATTTGAGGCCAAAAAACCAGTAGGAAAAATTCTCGAGGACGGAGCCGCGAAAGATGATTTCCTCATCGATGACTCCGCCTTAGCCTACAAGTCACCTAAAGGTTTAGTTATAATCACAGGTTGCTCCCATGCTGGAATCTGCAATATTGTAGAATATTCGAAGAAAATCTGCGGTGAGGATAGGGTGGTTGACATCGTTGGTGGCTTTCATCTGCTGAATCCTTCTTCAAAGCAATTGCAAGGAACCATAGAGTATATGAGATCTCTGTGCCCCAGTTCGGTGCATGCATGCCATTGTACAGATTTAGACTCCAAAATCGCGCTATCAGGGGTTGTCGATCTGAAGGAGGTGGGAGCCGGCCTGACAATCGAGTATTGAGATGAGATGGCAATCAGGTGCCATATTCCGGTGATAAGCAAGAACACACAGCTCTCACAGATCAGGATAACCAACTCATGTTTCGCGCGGGAGTTACCTTGGCGTTAGGTGGATCATGTAGCTGACCATTTTCCGCACAACCATCGGCTAAATCGGCTGACAACTTAATTCGTAGCCATAATGTGAACATCCATCCAATGGATTAAAATTGAGCATCAAACTCTCCAAAGAACTTCGCAGGAAGCTGATTGCGGCCATCAAGTCGTATTTCCTCGAGAACCATGATGAGGAGATTGGGGATCTGAAAGCCGGTTTCCTTCTGGACTTCTTCATGAAGAAGCTCGCTCCACCCATCTACAACCAGGCCATCAAGGATGCGCAGGCGTACTTTCAGCAAAAGGTCGAGGATCTCGACGGCGCATGTTATGCGCCCGAGGAGCAGCGATAGAGGTTGAAATCGGTACAACGCTTTCAAAGGGTGTATGCAACCGATGGCGGCCGAGCGGAGTTCCACCCCCTCTAGGGCGCAAAGCCGTTAGCTTGTCGACACCGGAGGATATTTTGCGAAAAATACCGTTAATTCTCGGGGTTATCAGTTTCATCCTGGCCGCTGTCATCTTTAGATTCGGAACGGGAGCCCGCAGGGTATACAGCGAAGTCTTTCTTGTCATATTAAGCGTTATTATGGTGGCGAATGCGATGCATGGGTCCCAAGACAACAAGATCTAAGCATCATTTCACAAATGCGACATCAAATCGTTGACACCCTAATTTTTGGTTAGGACAGAAAGATGAAAGTTGTGGCCAGCATTGGGAGCTACCGGAAAGGCAAGACCATCGACACACTCATGGACAAGGCCATCGAAGGGGTCAAGGAGGGGTGCAATGCTGCCGAGGTGGAGAAGATTTGCCTGATAGACAGAGATATCCAGTACTGCAGGAATTGCGTGGTCTGTAGAAAGGATGATCCTGCCAAGGCCATCGCCAGGTGCCCCATCGATGACGATATGCAGGAGTTCTACCCGCTCCTGGATGAGGTAGACGCCTACATTTTCGGCACTCCAGTGAATATGGGTGCGGTCACCGCCGTGATGAAGACCTTCCTGGAGCGTATCTGCTGAACCCTGGCCCGACCGGGAAGGCGTCCGGTCAGAGGGTGTCCTGAACCTCGATCCAAGAAAACAAAGAAAGCCATCGTGCTGGTGAGCTCTGGGCTCATCGTTCCTCTTCTGCGCCGGTGGTGCGATGATGCCACACCGCTAATCAAGAGCGTTTGTCAGTGCAGCCTGAATGCTCGGCTGGTGGGTAAACTGTACGCCGGGGCCGTGGAAAAAAGGAGTGTCGAGCGCTACGCGAATAAGGCTTATAGGCTGGGCCGGAATTTGACACAATAACACCGACATCCCTCTTCTCCTCAACTTAACTCCAGCCCCAAGCTGATAGCCTATACGTTATAGAAAGAAAGTTTTGAAAAATAGAGCAAACCTAATTATATTTTCCATTCATAAGACACTGACAGTGAGGAATATTCGGTGATAGGCGGGTACATATTTCAGCATGAAAGCACAGATATTAAGCATCGCTTAAACGCTACTTTGGGAACAGCTTATCAGCGGATTCCATGTGAGGGTGCTGGTTTCCTTTTTTACGATAACCCCTTTTCTGACCTTGAGACCGCTTGGTGTTCTTCGAATAACTTGACCATTTTGAGCCAGGATCTTTTAGTCACCTGCAACTCTGACGATAATTACGCTCGCCTCGATCTTGGTGCTGATCTTCCGAAAAAGTTCCTGCACAAAAGGGAGGACACATTTAAAGAGATCGTCTCCGACTACCGGCTTATCGTCGTCGAACACATTCACAAAGACACCAACCTCTATCTAGTATCAAATCGAGCCGGCAATGGCCGGATGTACTATCATTTGATGGAGTCAGGAGTACTCTTTTCTTCCGATATTCGTTTTTTGCTCAGAGTGGTTCCCCTCGAGGAAAATGAACTCAGCGTATACGCCATTTTAAAATACGGTGCCATACCTGAGCCGATGACTATCAGCGAGAATATCGCCGTGGTACCCCCAGCCCATTATCTCCAGTATAATGCCATAAATGGTGCCTGTGGGACCAAATCCTATTTTCAACTCGAGTTTCCGTGTGACACGCATGCGCGAATCGCTCACAATTATGACGCCATCATTCAGCCCGCAAAACATAAGCTCCAGAAGTCAGCCCAGTTTCTCCGGCAATATAAGCCAGCCATTTTGATAAGTGGTGGAATCGATTCCAGCCTGTATGCCTCATACATGCACCAGATTGGCAAAGATCGGCTTCATGGGATTCACTGTACGTTCGAAGACAACGATCCCGAGTTGCGCTTTGCTCAACTGTTTGCAGAGCAGATCAACGCCCATTTTCATGTCGGAAAAATGAAGAAAGAAGATGCTCTTCGCACCTTGAACGATGCTGTGGCCTTGACGGGCCATCCCTTTTCAGATTTTTCCAGCCTGCCAATCGTCTTTATTCTCAAGTTCATGAAGGATCATGTAAAAGAGACGCAAATGATCATTGAAGGCAACGGTGGCGACGACTGCTTCGGCTTTCCCGACCTTGGCACCCGCTGGAAGATGCTCTTTAAGAGCCATCTCCCCACAGTGTGTAAGGATGCCATTGCCCATCTCTTTAAAAACTCCAAGAGCTGGAAATGGGAATCCCATCAAGGATTGCTATCGCGTATATTGGCGCTGGCCGATGTTCATGAAAAAAATCTGGCGAATTATTTTTTAGTCTTGGCGCCGGTGAAATTCCTGGGATTAAACACCTGCCCAGGGTGGGACAGGAAGCTGGAAGATGTCATGGAAGGCGTCTTTGCCAGCTGCGGCAAAGAGGATCAGACCTTAAGCTATGAGGCAAAAGTCACCATCAGACAACTCATGCATGTCAATAGCCGTCGATGGGCGGCCAAGGCTTTTTCAGTGGGGGAAAGTCTTGGGATCAGGTGTATCTACCCCTTTATCTGGCGTGATATCCTCATGGTGCAGGGAACCATACCCTGGAAGGCGAAAATAAAAAATGGCGTTGTTAAATGGCCTCTTAAGCGACTCCTGGAGGAATTCATGCCCAGTGATTTCATCTACCGGCCCAAGAGTGGATTCGTGCCCCCCTTTGTTCGTTGGTTGACTTTTAGGGATTTCAACAACACAGCCCGCGAAATTCTCCTGTCATCCAAAGGAGCCATCGGAGACATCATCCCATCTACTGTCATCGCCCAATTGCTTCAGGATGCTTTGCAGGGCAGGAACCAAAGGCATGCGATTATGAATTTCTTATGGGGAGCCCTTTTCACGGAGATGTGGATACAGCGGTACCAGTCGCTTTACGAAAACGCAACAGCTGAAACGTGACAATACTCAAAATGACGTTACCGGCTACAATGCAGAAAATAGACGCTAAGCATCTCATAGAAGCTCAAAATTGCTATTGACCATTGCATGAAAGGAGGTTAAGATGAAGGGCCTTTTTTGTCCACTTGTTATCCTTCTTGCGCTGGTATTAGCTCTGCCAGCCGGTGCACAACAACGTTATGCCGGAGTTATTGGTGGCCTGAATATCGCCGAGATAGATTATGTAAATTCGAGTGGGATGGAACAGCTGACAACCAGCCGAACTACCTTCGGCATCGGTGGTGTATTTGGTTTCCGCCTGAACGAGAACTTGTGTCTCGAACTGGAGCCCATGTACCTTCAAAAGGGCGGCACTGATTTGGCAGACAGAACCAACCCAGACATTAACTGGAAGTTGTCCTTCTTAGAAATTCCAGCCTTTTTAAAAGTCTCTTTCGGCAACGCGTTACGCCCCTATGTGATGGCTGGCCCCACCATCGGATTTCTGCTCAGCTCCAAGGCGGAGGGGGAGGTGGGCCACCTCTATGGTGGGCAACCCCTTCAGGTGTACAAAGCGGATTTTAAAGACGCGAGCAAGAGCTTTGATTTTGGGATCGCGTTGGGAGCTGGAGTAGGTTTCACAATTGGCATGAAAACCATCTTTCTGGATGGTCGCTATACCTTTGGATTAATCGATCTCCTTCAGAGCGGAACCATCGAGTGGAAGTCGGGAGATGAAGTCATCGAGGCACAGGTGCCCGGAGGGGCTGAACTATCTACCAGTGGTGCTCAAGTCATGGCTGGGATCACATTTCCCTTTGGTACGAAGATGTCTACAGCAAAGTGAACATTCATATCCACTGTTTCACAAGGAGGTTAAAATGTCGCCGAAGAAGCTCGTTCCTCTCACCTTGGTCGTCTTCTTTCTTGTTCTCACATCGCTGCCAACCCTGGCTCAGCCCCGGCCCTTTCAGCTCTCATTGGTAACACCTGTTCAAATTTACCCGGAAGAGGACACCATCTCGGGCATTCGGCTCAACCTGCTATACGGGCGTAATGTCTCCGTCTCGGGCGTGGATTTCGGGTTGGTTAACCACACTACATCAGGCATATTCAACGGAGCACAATTTGGACTTGTTGGTTTGGCGGACTCTGACTTCACTGGCTGGCAGCATAACTGGGGGGTGAATATAACCAATGGTGACTTCAAGGGATACCAGTTGGGTGCCGTCAACTACGCTAACTTCGCCAGCGGATTACAGCTGGGGCTTGTCAACTATGCCAATACCATGAAGGGCCTTCAGATCGGGCTCGTGAACATCATCCACCAGGGAGGTCAGTTTCCGGTTTTTCCCATCGTGAACTGGTCTTTCTAGCGATCCAGAGAGAGCAAAGCGGGAGCATTCATCGCGCTGGCATATGAAGGGGTCAGGTTCTCTCGACCCTTTGAATTCTCGCTCCTTCGAATCTTGGCATTGTGATGCAGTACCAGAGACTTCTAACCCCAGACTTTGAGCCCTTTGATCCTTTGAAGCTGGCAAAGGATACTGAGCGCATCGTCATCAGGGAAGGCCCCCTGGGACTGGAGAGAAAATACACCGATTTTTACTCTGTTCCCGTCTACAGGGGCATAGCCACGGGTTACGCTGCTGGTTGCTGCCTGCGATGCGTCTACTGCTGGTCAAATTGGTCACGGGATTTCCCGGATAAGCTGGGAGCCTTTTACTCCCCCGAACAGGTAGCCTCAAATCTCTTTAAGGCTGCCCGGGAAGGTATAGTCTACTCAGAATATTGGAGAAAGCGGACCCCGAAAATAGACAAGCTTCGCTTATCGGGATGCGAGCCCACTTTAGGCAAAGAGCATTTGCTGAGCGTTCTCAGGTGTGTTAAGGAGTCCAGATATCCGCTTTTCATCCTAGAGACCAACGGCATCATCCTGGGCCATGATAGAGATTACGTGAAAAAATTAGCGCAGTTTAAAGAGAAGCTTTACGTTCGGGTTTCCATAAAAGCGGCCACACCAGAGGGCTTCACTCAGAGGACGGGAGCCATGGGGGAATATTACCAGCTTCCATTCAAGGCATTAAGGCACCTGCTTGACGAGGGTGTTTATGCCAGAGCTGCTGCCATGACAGATTCAAAAATCATGTCCAAAGAGGAGCGAGAGCTTCTCATCCAGAGACTCGACCAGCTGGATCCAACAGCAGATTATCCTAAAACTCTAGAGGAAGAGGAAATAGATTCCTACGACACCACCATCAAGCGCTTAAAAGCTTTTGCTGATGGAGATTTCGCCAGAGAACTTGAGCGAGAATTTCTACAAGAAACATAGTCGGATTGCCCCGCGTGACCCAAACTACAAGATTCCAGGTCTATTTCTTCGCCCAGAACATAAGTCCACCAAAGAAAACAACTTCGAACATGACGAAACCAAAGAACAAAAAACTCTCCAAACGATTCGGCTACATCCCTGTGGCCACGATTTTGCAAAAGAAAGAGCTGACCAGATTGATCGTCGATTATGTGATGGCTTTTAAAAAACATGGTGGCTATCGGTGGGATGCTGAAATGATCTCAAATCCAGCGCCTTTTTTTTACTTTGTCGTCACCGGCGGCACGGAGCAGAAGGTTCTCCAACTCAGGGAGAAGCGGAAAAAAATCGCCCCCAAAGAACCTGTCTTCCTTATCGCCCATCCCGGCAACAACTCGCTCCCGGCAGCGCTGGAAGTGTTGGCCCGGCTTCAGCAAGAGAATGTGACGGGAAGGATTTTCTACCTAAAGGGTCCTGAAGACAAACCGCGATTCCAACAGATCGAAGAGGCGGTCAGTGATTTAGTGACATTCCATGCGTTGCAGCAAGCACGCATTGGCCTGGTCGGCCCTTCGTCCGATTGGCTTGTGGCCAGTAGCCCTGATACCCAAATCGTCCCAAAGATGTGGGGACCGCAGGTCGTGGCCATCGACCTTGAGGAACTGAAAGCAACGCTCCAGACTATGTTGGATGAAACCATCCAGCCATCTCTCGATTCCTTAGTCTCCAGGGCGTCCCAGGTACAGGAGCCCTCAGAGACGGAGCTCCAAGACGCTGTTCGCGTCTATGCGGCCACGAAACAGTTGGCGGAGAAATATCATCTTGACACCATCGCCATGCGCTGCTTCGATCTGATCCTCGATCTTAAAACCACCGGCTGCTTCGCCCTGGCCCAACTCAATGACGAAGGAATCGTCGCTGGATGCGAGGGCGATCTGGTCTCCACAGTGGCCATGCTCTGGATCTCGAAGCTACTGAATCAGTCGTCCTGGATGGCGAATCCGGCACAAATGGACATTGAGCACAACACATTATGGCTGGCTCATTGCACAGTTCCCCGGAACATGATTGAGGAATACCGTCTGCGCTCTCATTTCGAGTCGGGCTTGGGGGTGGGCATCCAAGGGAAACTATCAACGGGTCCGGCAACAGTTCTTCGTCTTGGCGGCAAAACTCTGGAACGAATCTGGTTAGCAGACGGAGAGATCCTGCAATCAGGCCATGCCGATAATCTCTGCCGTACCCAGGTCAAGGTCCGCTTGACCCGAGATGGCGACGTTGAAAAACTCTTAAGTACTCCTCTGGGAAATCACCTGGTTCTCGTTCAGGGACATCATGCCCATCGTCTGCGGTCGTGGTGGGAGACAATGATCGCATAGAGACCGAAATGTGGGAGGATGAAACGGCCGTCAGCAGTGCATTCATTGGATTTGCCATCTTTTGCCATGCTATCGGGAGTCGTTTTAATAATCTTAAAAGCAGAGACCTTGCGATGTGGGACCATTGTACTATTCACTTGTGATCTCCATGTACCTAGCTCTGATGAGCGCGATTATTGGCATCGTGCTTCGTAACATATGAGTCTGCGTGTGTTCAAGGGCCACTTACCTGTGCGGGGAAATGAAGAAACATAAATTGAAGGAGAATCTATTGAGCCCACTGCCTGTGGTTCTGGTGGGAGCGCTGGTTAATGGGCGGCCCAACTACCTTGTCATTGGATACATCTCTCCTTTCGACTTCGGGAGATACATCTTCTTTAGTTTGTACAAGAAACGTTATACGCGAATCGGCATCCACGAGAACAAAACCTTCAGCGTAAACATCCCCTCAGATAACCTCTTGGCGAAGACGACCATCTGTGGAAACAAATCCGGACGGGATTTCGATAAAGGATCACTCTTCGACACATTTTATGGAGAGCTCAAAACTGCTCCCATGATTGTACAGTGTCCCATCAACATAGAATGTACGCTGACCGAAGTTCTCGACTACGATCCCAACGAGGGGATCATCGGCAAAGTCGTTAAATCCTATGTCGATCAAGGGTGCCTCACAGACGGCAAGCTGGACATGAGAAAGGTCCATCCGATCATCTGGGCCACCGGCGGTGACTTCAGCTACTACCGTCTAGGGGTTCGCATCGGTCAGGAGGAAGGCGAAACTGTGCCAAAAGCGAAGAGGTGAGCAGTACGATAAGCCTACCTATTGAGGGGCATCAAATGACATTCACTTCATTGGCTAGCTAAGCAACATAAAACCATCTGATGGGATATCGCCTAATTGGAGACCTTCACGGCATTAAAAGATTTTGTAAACGATCCTCTTTTCTCGCAGAAAAGGGAAAAATCAACGAGCAAGCTGGAAATTAGCTCTATCGACGCACCCATAATTGACATCATCTCCGGCTTTTCAAAACTTCCTTACTGCTTCACTCTGCAAAGTTGCTACGGACATTTCTTGTATGACCATCAAAAGAATCCTCGAAGCACTGAACCTTTGCCTGTTTCGGATCACATCGAAAATGTTGAATATAGAATTGCCTACTTGGCTCTGTGCATCCAAAACAGCAAGATGGGAAGAGAATTATTCCACGACCTGGCAAAGATCCCAGCCATCGATCCGGAATACATTCAATTCGGCTGTGCCGGGTGGTTTTGGAAAAGACAGGTAAATTCCTTTGCCTTGCAAGTTGAACCGCAAAGATACATGACCAAAGACAAGGCCATTGTCCCTTATCAAGAGGCCTTACATATAGAAAAGATCAGAGACGAATTCTTCTGTGCGCTCAAAGGGATCGTCCAAAAAAGGTCCCGGTGAGAGACAATCCGGCAAAGGGTAGAAAAACCACACGATATATACTGGCCGTGTGCTGGTATTAGGGGGAACATTGCCCAAAAAAAGTGCTGGCTTGCTCATGTATAGACGCCGAAGAGGCGTCGTTGAGGTGTTCCTGGTCCATCTTGGCGGACCATTCTGGGCTAGGAAAGACCTAGGTTCCTGGTCGATCCCCAAGGGAGAATACTCTCCCGACGAGGATCCTCTGGAGGCAGCGAAACGGGAATTCGAGGAAGAAACGGGATTCACACCCCAAGGGAATTTCAAGGAGTTAGCGCAGATCCGACAAAAGGGCGGCAAGTATGTGAAGGCATGGGCTCTGGAGGGGAACTTTGATCCCAAGGCCATTAAGAGCAATACCTTCACGATGGAATGGCCGCCTCGTTCAGGGAAAAAACAGGAGTTTCCGGAGATCGATCGCGCTGGCTGGTTCATGCTGCGGGAAGCCCGAGAGAAAATACTGGAAAGTCAGGTCCCGCTGCTGAAGCAGCTAGAGGAGATGCTCTCCTCATGTACTTAAGCTATGTGCTGGTGCTGAAAAAAGGCAGCTTATGAAAAGTACCAAATGGAAAGGAGCACAGATATGAGATTTTCCAGAAACGCTCTTCTGTGGCTGCTCATCTTGTTCATCTGCGCATCTTGCGGCGGCCGTCAAAAGGGCTTTCAGGAGGCTCAATCCCTGACCGAGGCCAAAATCCTGGCCATGGAACAGAACACTATGATCGTCGCCGACTTCTGGTTTGAGGGCTGTGGGCCCTGCAGAGCTTTCGCTCGCGATGTTGAAGAAAAAGATCCCCAGCTTATGGATGCACTGAAAGGACTTGTACTTCTCTCGCTTAATTTGGCCACGCCAGAAGGTGCTGAATTAGCCGAGGTCCACAACGTTCACGCCTTTCCCACCTATCTGGTTCTCAACGCCGAGGGTGAGATTGTCTACTCATGGAGCGGCTACGGCAGGCCAGCGGATTGGGCAAAAACCTTGCTCGATGCCCTGTCCGATCCGGTTTCCATTCAGAAGCGAGAAGCTCGTTTTGCGGCCGACCCAAACTTTCGGGATGCCCTTATATTGGGCAAAGTGGCCCATCGAGAAAGTCGCTACCTCAATGCGGAGGGTTACTATCGTCGCGCAGAAGCTTTGGATCCAATAGCAGCTGCCCAAGAGGATGTGCCCATACACATATTCCGCGCCATCTTCTACGGCGTGGGCACCGGCGATTTCAGCGTGGATCAGGCCGCTGCAACCGTCGAGGAGCTCCTGAGGGCCGAGGACATCAAACCCGAGCACGCATTGGAGATCTCCGATAGATTGATCGGGGTAAAAGACCAGGTCGGCGAGGAGGTCATCATCCCCTATTTAAAGCAGGCTTACCCCATCGTGTCTGAACTCGATGATCCCAAGCTCCAAGAATATCGGCAGAAATTTTTAGTCGACTTTGCTCTCATCGTGGATAAGAGCTCGGAAAAGGCCTTGAGCCTTAAAAAGGAGTTCATGCCTTGGGGATGGCAATCTAATCCAAGCGATCTGAATGATTTTGCCTGGTGGTACTTTGAGAACAAGATCAATCTAGAGGAGGCCGAACGCCTATCCCAAAGGTCGATCTCGCTATCTGAGCCTGGAAAGGAACAGTCAAATTATCTCGATACCTTGGCCGAATTGGTCAACCTGAGAGGAGATACTGAGGAGGCCATCGAGCTGATCGAAAAAGCTCTGAAAATGAATCCCGAGAGCGAGTATTTGAAGCGCCAGCTGGCAAAGTTTCGGGAGATCCTGACAGAGAGTCAGGCTTCTAGCTCAGGGATGGGAGAGCCCCGGCGGATGTAACCTGTGACGTTGCAAATGAAAGCGCGAATCATAAAAGCCTGTTTTCCGTTGCATAGGTTTTGACATAATTTATGGATTTGGAATCGTGAGACGGGAGATCTATTGTTGCTCCTATTCTCATTTCGATACGCAATCCCCAATTCTGATTTTCCAAGCTACTATTTGGTCTTGCACTTGAATTCTCGAATCCCGAACCCTTTTTGCTTTCGTAATAAAAAATTGTCTTAAAGATGGAGCCATCACTATGACCAAAAAGGAAAAAGACAAACTGACTACCCGTCTGAAGCGGTCCAAGGCCTATCGTATCGCCTATAACGATCCCGATTTTCTAGATACCGGCTACGCCCGGCCCATCAGGCTGCAAGCGGAATTGATGAAGCCCGAGCATGTTTTTCAGAACCATTTAATCATCTCCACCATCGTCGTGTTCGGTGGGACACGAATTGTGGAACGGTCTGAGGCAAAACATCGTGTGGCTTTGCTTGAGCGACGGTTGGTAAAAAAACCCCGCGACGGGAATCTAAGGAAGCAGCTGCGTATCGCGCGATCGTTACTGAGCAAATGCGATTATTACGAGCAGGCGCGTCAATTTAGTCGCATCGTTTCCCAAGAAGGACAGCGTCATCAAGGTCACGAATTTGTCATCGTTACTGGAGGGGGCCCGGGGATCATGGAGGCGGCCAACCGGGGCGCCTTTGATATCGGCGCCAAATCTATCGGACTGAACATAACCATCCCGCACGAGCAAGAGCCCAATCCGTACATCTCCCCCGGGCTCTGTCTTCAATTCCACTACTTCGGCATACGCAAGATGCACTTCCTGCTGCGAGCAAAGGCCCTAGTGGCCTTTCCCGGGGGGTATGGAACGCTGGACGAACTTTTCGAAGCCCTGACCCTCGTTCAGACCAAAAAAGTGGCCCCTATGCCCGTCATCCTCTTCGGCGAGAGATACTGGCGTGGCCTTATCAACTTCGAATATCTCGTGGATCAGGGCACCATCGACGAGGAGGACCTGGATCTCTTCGTCTTTTGCAATGAGGCTGTGGAGGCGTGGCAGCATATCAAGAACTTCTGGAAAGATCAACAGGTGTAAGGTGGGAAAATCTTATTTTGTACGCACATCAAAATTCCTAAAAACGATTTTTTATACCAGCACTGGTCTGCGCATTGGCTGGATCATCGCCGCTTATGTTATACTCGTCATTCTCGGAGAGGTTCTGGTCGTCGATCCCCTGGGCGTGCTGCTGGAGAAGATGGGCATCCCAAGCGTCAAGGGGGGAATTGGCCCGGGAATGGAATCCGGCTTTCGGATCGGCAATCAAGCGGATTTTGAGAACCACAGTAATACTCCTCCTCACCCACTGGGCCATGCGGTTGTTACTGAAAAGATCACTTCTTTCCCTCGGATTCGATATACAGAAGAGATGGCCGATCTATTTCGCCATGGGAGTTGGCTTGGGTTCTCTCATTCAGATCATCTCCATATTGCCAGCCAGTTTGTTCGGATGGTACCAGGTTGTCGGTTACTCGTGGCAATTCAACCCCGCATCGATATTCGGTCCTGCATTTTTCTACGCCTTTTTCTTCTGCGCTGAAATCGGCGTTATCGAAGAGGTGATGTTCCGAGGATTCTTGCTGCAAATTATCAACGACCGACACAGCTTGAAAACAGCTGTCGTTATCTCATCGGTCGTCTTTGGCTTATTACATTTTGGTGGTTTGAGGAGCGACTTTCCGTGGTACATGTCATTAGTCAGCGCCACCCTGACTGGATTTCTGTTTGCCCAGGCGTTTCTTGTTCATCGGAATCTTTTGCTTCCCATAGGGATTCATTTTAGCTGGCATTTTACTGCTAGATTGCTTGGTGACGTGGGCGTGGGACCCAATGAGGCCATGTTCCTGGTGACCGAAGTCAAAGGTCCAGTCTTGTTGGTGAATCCCAGAAGCGGCGGAGCTGGCATTTTTGAGCTGGTGGGGGTTGCAGTCGCTTCCCTTAGTCTCTATTGGATGGCCAAGAGAAAAGGAAAAGACAGAAGCAGGATAAAAGTAGCGCTGTGAACAACTGTACGAGAACGATAAACAGATTGCCCCTGGCTGGAAGCGAAAATACTTCACGCCACAAGGTTTGACTCCTAAGCTCATCGACCCAGGAGAATTAACATGAGCAGCTACTTCATCGCCCAAATCAATATTCACGATGCGGAAGAATATACGCAATACGAAGAGGGGTTTGACAGGATTTTCGCGAAATACAATGGTGAAGTCATCGTCGTCGATGATCACCCCACCGTTCTCGAGGGACAGTGGCCATACACGCGTGCCGTCATGATCCGCTTCCCAGACGAAAGCGAAGCCAAGCGGTGGTACCACTCTGCCGAGTACCAAACATTGGCCCAGCATCGACTGCAGGCCTCGCAAGCCGATATCATCTTGGTCACAGGCCGTGATTGATAATGATCGCGGAGTCGCTTGCTTGACAGGAAGGTTCAACGAAGATTTGAGGGGATGAGCAAGGATGAGTATAAGGAAGTCGCAAGAATGAAGAACATGTGGAATCACCGTGCCGATAAATATGATGAATGGTATCAGACTTTTCAGGGTGCTGTGCAAAACTATGTAGATTGGGAACTGCTAAAAAAATATCTGCCCAAAAACAAAAAGGCAAAAATCTTAGACGCCGCAGGAGGAACTGGCAGAATATCTTTACCTCTGGCAAAAATGGGATATTCCCTTACCTTATGTGACATATCGCCTGGAATGTTGGCTGTGGCGAAACAAAAAATGCTCAAAGAAGGCATGCTTGATAAAGTAAAAATCGCCCAATGCGACGTTCGTCATCTCCCCTTTGCCGATGAGTGTTTTGATTTCGTTTTGTGTTGGGATGGGATGAGAGAGGCCATAAAGGAGCTCGGCAGAGTGACCAAGAGGCGAGGGAGGATGTCAGTATTCCTGGTGAATAAGTGGGCTTCATCTATTGATAATTTTTATAAAAATCCAGACGATGCTCTCATTTCCATCAACTCTCCACAGAGCTCTTGGGAAGACGAGGGAGGAAAATATAGAGCAGTCAGCATAGAGGAAGCCGCAGAACTCTTTGTGGCCGAGGGAATCAAAGTTCTCGATATCTATGCTGTTTGTGGCTGGATGGACGTGCTCCGGATTCCAAAAGAAGTCCGCGAATCGCACAACTGGGACGAGACCTTTTTCGGACAAACAACCCAGATGGTGCTGAAGCTGAGCGAGGAGCCCTCTGTGAAAGGAATGTCGAGACACTTGGTTTTGTATGGAGAAAAACTTTAAAACAAAGAATAACATCGTGATGCTACAGAACATATGGCCATTAATGATGCGGCGCCGACAGAGGACAAACACATCACCCGGCGTTGAAGATGAAATAAAAACCGACAGGAGAGTCGCTTGCCAGAGAAGCTGTTGAGTGCCTTAAAGGAACGCGGATATCAAGGTCGGGTGACATCCATCGGCCGTCTCGACGACCTGAAGAGGGAAATTGAGTGGCGGCGCGAGGAGGGACAGCTGGATAAGACCTTCTACAAAGAGTGTCTCACCAACTTTGCCTTTGCTCAGCCGGACGATCTGCCAAGGGCCAGATCTCTGTTGATCGTGGCCGCCCGGGATCCGCAGACGCGCTTTACCTTCTCCTGGCATAAAAAACGAGTACAGTTCCTGGTGCCCCCCACGTACCTGCATTGGAGGAGAACCGACAAGAAGGTCGAAGCAGCCCTCAGGGAGATTCTGAAGCCGGAGGGCTACGGCGTGGTCCAGGCAGCGGTGCCAAAGAAGCTCCTAGCTGTGCGAAGCGGCCTGGCCGTATACGGTAAGAGCAACATCACCTATGTCGATGGCATGGGAAGCTTCCATCGGCTGGCGGCCTTCTTCTCGGACCTTCCGTGCGCTCATGACGACTGGCAAGAAGCGAGGATGATGGAACGTTGCCAGACCTGCTCTGCTTGTATCAGTGCCTGCCCAAGCGGCGCCATCACGCCAGGGCGTTTTCTCCTCCGTGCGGAGAAGTGCATCGTGTTTCATAATGAAGGCGAAGACCCTTTCCCCACTTGGCTGGATCCCTCCTGGCACAACTGCCTGGTGGGCTGCCTTCATTGTCAGAAAGTGTGTCCAGAGGACAGGGATTTTCTCGGGTGGATCGAGGAGGGGGCGGAATTCTCAGAGGAGGAGACCAGACTTCTGCTAGAGGGGACTCCTCTTGAGGGGCTACCTCCCGAAACTGCCAAGAAGCTGCAGCAGAGTGACCTGGTAGAGCTTATTGACGTTCTCCCCCGCAATTTGAGGGTTCTGTTGGAGAAATAAGAACTATAAAGGTTCATTAGCAGGTCCTCCATCATGAAATACTGCCATCTCATAATCCTTCTTACGCTCCTCATCATCGTTTCAGCGGACCTGTCGGCCGAGGTACACAAGAAGCAGGTCACGTCGGCTGCTGAATTGCTGAGGCTGCTAAAGCAGCCGGTCGATTCACTAGAAATATATCTAGCGACCGGGGATTATCATCTTGCGCCCGAGGAGATCATCGACTCCACATGTGGAAATTGCCCTGGCCCCGAGCAGTTCGTTCCCGCAACCGCTGGACTGCAAATCTCAGGCGACTACGTGAGACTTTCCGGTCCCCAGGACCGCTCGGCCGTTATCCACACCAACGCCGGATACGGCATCTTTTTCAACCATTGTAAAAGCGGCGTAATCGAGAATTTATCGATTACCGGGGGCAGCCGCGATATTGACGGGAACGCGACCGATGCCGCCATCGTGGCCAAGAACAGCGCTGTCATCATTCGCCATAACCGTATCTACGTCAACATCGGAGATTCTGCAATTGTGGTGGAAAATATCGTTGGCATTATGGGGATCTGCGGACGGGAAAACTGCGATCTCACCATTACAGGCAATGAAATCCTAGCTAACTCCTGGGACGGAATCGCCCTGTATAGAGATGCCCGGGCATCCATCACCGGTAACCTCATCGACGGTGTGGACAAGGCAACCGCAAAGGTCGCAGGCGGCGGCCGGGGGGTGGCCATCGGCGTGACCTGGAACGCCAAGGCCACCATCGAGGAAAATCTGGTGAGACGCTACTGGAAGGGAATCGGCATTTTTGTCGATGCCGAGGTCACCGCTCGCAAGAACGTCATCGAGGATATGTTGACGTGGGGCATTGCCCTTTGGGATGCGGAGATAGGGGCTCCCATTGGCCTCATCGAGGACAATGTCATCTACTCAACGGGTGCGTGCGGTGTCTCCATCACCCGCTCCAGACCTGGACCAGAACCGGGACATCTAATGGGCAATGTCATCGTGAAGGCCGCTCAAAATCCCAAATATGACTCGCCGGACTACTATTGTGAACAATGCGCGTTATCGATATTCGCAAAACCAAACAATTACAAAATCGCCCACAACCTGTTTTTCAATAACCGCAGGGCAACTGAAGATCTGCCCGATTATGACGTGACCGAAAGCGAGTTTGAGAAATCCGCACAAGACATACGACACAGATTGCTGAACACGTCTCTGTTGCGGCAATCGGATTTCGCAAAATTCTTGTCTGATGACTGAGCTTTTGCTTTCGTTCCACATCAGAGATTCATCTGGTCTAATCTGCCAGTGGGAGGAGACAGATGACTTCCTACAATGAGGCAAACGCCCAAGAGGAAATCCGACAGCTTCTGAAGAAGATAAACGAAGCATGGGTGAACGGCCGCCCGGAGGAGCTGTCGAAGTATTTCCATGAAGACATGGTCATCGCCCAGGCTGGGCTCCAACCACGGGGAACGGGGAAAAAGGCCTGTGTGGACAGCTACAAAGAGTTCATCAGACATGCCAGCATCCTGGGGCTGAAAGAATGGGATCATCACATCGGCGTCTGGGGCGATACCTCTGTGGCCAGCTACAAGTTCGAAATCGACTATGAGATAAATGGCGCTGAGCACCACGACTCTGGACTAGATCTGTTCGTCTTCGCCCGCCAGAGAGGAGAGTGGCGAGCCGTTTGGAGGACCATGCTTCCCATGCCTTAAGCGAGCTGAAGGACGCGCATCAACGGCGCCATCGATAGCGCCAAAAAGTATCTCGAGAGGCCGTATGTAGAATCCAGATAGAGGAGTTTCCCCTGAGTTCAAATTTGTTCCGCAGAGGCTCCCGCCTATGTAGAGACAGCTTGAGGATTCGGTCGCGTATCAATACAGCCGTTGCCGGTTTTATGAGCTTAGTGGAAATTGGAACAAGATTGGCATCGAGGTCGCGAAAAAGAATTGGGATACAGCTGTGGGGACAGGAGCCCCCTCAGGACACTGGTTTTTAGGCTGGGTCACTACGCTCAGGGAGAAAGACAGATGAACAAGATGAAGTACACACGAATGTACGCCGATGCTGAAGGCGAATCGCACTTAGAAGATGTGGCTGTCGAGCTCAAGCCGACTGAATTCGCACCCCCAGCACCACCCTTGAACCTTTCCCCATTCACTCCAGCCAAGAGGTTCGGTTTTCTCCATGCACCGCCCGGTTGGCGGGGCGACTGGCATCCCGCACCCAAGCGACAGATTTGCTTCTATTTAGCCGGGATGGTCGAGGGGGAGACCAGCGATGGCGAGGTGCGCCACTTCGGGGCTGGAGATGTCGTCCTCCTGGAGGACACCGTAGGTAAAGGTCACAGAAGCCGCGTGGTGGGCAACCAAGCGGTAATGATGGCGGTGGTGCAACTGGAAGATTGAGAAAAGAGTGATTCTCAGAGGACGATTCAACCAATTTTGCTTGCCAAGTATGATGAACAAAACAGAGAGAACCATAGTTGGCCTGGTCATAGCGGTTATCTGCCCCGCATCCCTGTTTTTTCTTTTTTGGTGGATTTCCGCTGCCCTATCCATCTTTCACATCCTGCCTGTACCCCAAAACTGGATCGGCATCATAGCGGTTTCTGGTTTATTCCTTGGGATTGTTCTCGATGCATTCTACTTGAGGAGGTGGATGGAGAGGTTCTACAATGTTAACACGACGTTTATGATGGTAGCCTATTTGTTCTGGTCGGCCATCGCCGTGGCACTCTCAATGGGGCTGCCGCTTCTGAATATCGCTTTGGGAATACTGGCCGGACTATATATCGGGCGAAAGCGACTCCATGAGCAGGCCGCGAGAGATGCATTTAGGAAGACCGCCTGGAAGGTCAGCCTCTTTACAGCCCTGGTGACTGGCTTAGAAGCTTTACCGATAGGACTCTTAGGATTAAAGGAGGAACTGACTAAGGAAATATCCGGATCGACCGCAGGGTTGAGTCGTTCGTTCATAACGGGGCCGGCCGACATCGCCATAATCATCATGCTGTGCCTCATCCTCACGGTGATACAATTCTTGTGCACTAGAGCTGCGGCTAAATTTGCGTTCGGACTTGGGGCATCCCCGTAGAGCCCTGGAACGAAAAATCCCGAGCCGCACCTGAGGAAAAGAGCTCTGCCGAGTTCACTCTTCTCTCCCCATACTATGGAGGAGATCAAATGACAGCGCTCCCCTTTTATATAGTCGACGTTTTTGCAGAGAAGAAGTATGCCGGCAACCAGCTGGGGGTCTTTCCCCAGGCACAGGGACTCTCTGACGCCCAGATGCAACAACTGGCCAAGGAGATGAACTACTCGGAGACAACCTTTATTCTATCCAGAGAGCCGAGAGACGGTGGATATGACGTCCGCATCTTCACGCCGGACAAAGAAGTTCCCTTTGCCGGTCATCCCACGCTGGGCACCGCCTTCGTCATCCAGCAGGAATTTATCGGCCAGCCCTTAGATACGGTAATCCTCAATTTGAAAGTCGGGCAGATTCCGGTGAACTTCAGCTACCGAGAAGATAGACCAGATACACTCACGATGCAGCAAAAAGAGCCGAGCTTCGGCGCCACCTTGGATAGCCCAGCCATTGCTGAGATTTTAAATCTTAAGACTGTCGATCTGGACGATCGATTCCCAGTAGAAGAGGTTTCCACTGGACTGACCTTTCTCATCGTCCCGCTAAAGACTCTGAAGAGCCTGAGGCAGATCAAGGTGAACACAGACAAATGCTCGAGCTTAATGGACAACTTAAATGCCAAGGCCATCCTGGCCTTTTGTCCCCAAACGCACAATAAAAAGAATAACTTGTGCGCCCGAGTTTTTGCCCATTATTATGGTGTTCCGGAAGATCCGGCCACGGGCAGTGCCAATGGTTGCTTAGCAGGGTATCTGGTCAAAAATGGCTATTGGGGCGATCACCATATCGACATCCGGGTTGAGCAGGGCTATGAAATCGGCCGACCCTCGCTGCTTTATCTGAAAGCGCAGGAGAACCAGGGAAAAATAGAGGTGTTTGTCGGCGGGAAAGTTATTCAAGTTGCCATGGGCAAGTTTGTTTAGCTCTGTGCCAGGTCGCGCTCCTCGAGAGCCAATCTGCAAGATTTTAGCCGAAAGGCATTCCCATTGCGGCCAGTATGTCTTCGTGATAAAGACGCGATAGAGAAACTTCTTCGCAGCGACGATGTCTTCCTCCATCTATACGAGATTGGAGACCTCGACGATTTCTTCTGGCCACAGGCGACATACTATACTTTGCCAGGAAGAGGTTCTCGGCCGATCCTGTTGCTTTACGATGGCTTAACCGTGCCCTGTCTTCTCGGCCTCACCGGCATATCGATTCAGCTTATGAAGAAGCTCCTCTTTTCGATAATTCCCCTCCTTCCCAAAAGGCTCTATGCCCACTTGAATGAAGGTTTGTCTACTCTCTTGGAGAATCATTATCAGGTCCAATCCCACGGCATTCATTTCAAAATGGGCCTGACGGATTATTCGAAGTTGGAGGGAATCGACACCTCCGAAGTCGTGCGTCTGACCGAAAAGGATCTCCCAGCGCTGGAAAAGCTCTATGGCATCAGTTACCCGGAGCATTGGTTTGAGCCGCATATGCTCCAGTTCGGCCAGTATTTTGGCGTGCGCCGCAACAAGAATCTTGTCAGTGTCGCCGGTATCCATATCCATTCCGAGCGTTACAAGCTGGCTGCCCTGGGAAATATCGCCACACATCCCGATTATAGAGGGCGGGGACTGGCCAAGGCGTCCTGTGCGAAGCTCTGCCAGGAATTGATTCAAACGGTCGACCACATCGGTCTGAACGTGAAGGCGGATAACGAAATCGCGATAAGATGCTACCAAAAGCTGAGTTTTGAGCGTGTCGCCTGTTATGAAGAGTGCATGCTTGAGTCCTGATAGACCTATTCTTGGCGAATGCTGCCCGTTATCCAATCTGCTATGAAAGCGAGACGATAGCGTTCTCCTATCAGGAGGAATATAAATTGAAGTCGTTCTTGTTCAAGAGATGGAACGCCTTTCTGAGATATCTCGACATTCCAGGCAACGGGCCTGCCAGAGTTTACCTCCATGGCCTGGGCTGCGCGGCCTCGGCAGACTTTCCTCAGGTCATCGTACATCCACAGCTATCAGGTTATCGTTCTGTGCTGGTGGATTTTTTCGGCTTCGGGTTCAGCGACCGGCCCAAAGATTTCGGCTACAGCCTTGAAAACCATGCCCAGACCGTGGCGCAGCTGATGGATTACCTCCAACTGAGAAACTGTGCGGTCGTCGGACATAGCATGGGCGGCTCAGTGGCCATAACTCTGGCCGCCCAACGGCCTAACCTGTTGTCAGTTCTAGTTGTCGCCGAGGGGAACCTGGATCCAGGCGCCGGGACCATCAGCGCAGAGATCACCTCATACTCCGAGGAAGACTACATCAGGAGGGGCCATGCGACCCTTTTGCAGGAGGTCATTCAAGAGGCGCTGGAAGGAGATGCAGGCATGGCCGCTTACGCGACGACCTTTCACATCGCCTCACCCCATGCCGTACACCGCAGCGCAGTGGGACTTGTGAAGGGAACACAGCCAACCATGCGAGAAAGGCTTGTTCAGCTCTCCATCCCCAAAGCATATGTCTTTGGCGAACACAATCTGCCGGATCCAGACCAAGATCGCTTGACAAGAGATGGCGTCACGGTATTGGTCGTTCCTCAGGCGGGGCACGCGATGATGGAGGAGAATCCGGATGGCTTTGCGCGAGTGGTGGGAAGTTGGCTGGAAGAACAATTCTAGGAGGCGATGATGTCAGCTGCTGTGCCGTTGTATATCGGCTCCATCGTGATTGTTCTGTCGGGCATTGCACACCTGGCCGCGACGATTCCACTGTTAAGAGAATTTGGAGCGCCTGGCGAGGACAACCGGCGCATCATCACCATGGAATGGCTCGGGGGAGCGTGAACCCTATGCTTTATTGGCATTATCGTGCTCATGGTGACTCTGCTGCCCCGGTCCATAATCCCCGTTTCTGCTATCATTTACCGAGGGTCTGCGGTCATGCTTTTGGTCATGGCGGCGGTGGGCTTAGCGACAGGTGCCCGAACGTCCATACGGCCGATGACCTGGAACCCGCCATGAAATACCTCGACAAGCACGACATCGTGCACCGAGACGATATAGAAGCTCTGCCGGAGGACTTTGAGGGCTTTTAGATCGCCAATCCGGAAAATATCATACATTTGGTTTGTCATGGGTGAAAAAAAGCGAAAAGGTTGCGGAGTGAAGTAGAATCTCGATTTCTGATGGGTTGAATTTCGCGTAACCGAAACCCCGGAACTGCGTGTTTTCACACAAGGAAAATCAAGTTGAAAATACTGGTTCCCTTTAACTTCGTTTTAGCCAATGAGGTCTGTCGAATTTCACATCGTCTACTTAGCAGACTGTCCCGAGACGATACCCACGCTTGCCCTGTGGTTTTATGAACAGTGGGGCCATCTCGTCCCTGAGCGCTCCATCAAACAGAATGAAGGACAGCTTCGCCAACGCCTCAACAGAAACAAGCTCCCCTTGACCTTAGTGGCATTTTCCGGCAAACAACCTGTCGGCAGCGCAAGCCTCAAGATTCAAGAGATGGAGACACATAAGCACTTTATGCATTGGCTAGGCAATGTCTATGTGCTGCCAGAATACAGAAACAGAGGCATCGGCAGCGCCCTTGTTCAGCGAGCCGCGGAGGAAGCTACCCGGCTCTCGGTTGAGGACCTCTATCTGCACACCCCGGACAAGGAGAGCATGTACTCTCGCTTGGGGTGGACTGTAATTGAGCGAACTCACTATCGCGGACTTGATGTGGTCATCATGAAACGTCGACTTTCTGCAAGACCTGAGTATTGAAGCGCCTCATGAGACCACTCGATCTTAACGAACGAAAAACTTGCGGCAGAGCAAACATGCTGAATAGAGAACCAGCCCACTGATCACAAACGGCGCATTTTTATAAAGACATTTTTCGGGAACTCGCCGGACCAGGAAAAGCCCGTAAAAGGTTTAGAATCATGCCAAAGGAAAATGTAAAGCTCGATTTAAAAGAAGTGAATGACATGCTCGTCGCCTCTCTTCGCTTCCAAGGTCAACACAACGAGATCGCCAAGCATCTCGACAGGCTCTATAAGAAGGTGAGATCATACATAAATGGGAAGCCTCTCACCCTCTATCACGGAGGAAATGCGAAAGATGGCTACCAGATGGAGGTTTGCTTCCCCGTATCCCAGCCCGTGGAGACAGAGCAGATCAAGAGCAGGACCTTAGAGGGGGGCTGGATGATCTGTACCGCCCATGCGGGCCCCTATGGCTCGCCGGGGGAGGAAGGCAGCCTGTCTAAAAGCTGGGAGAATTTCTACGCTCGCATCAGGGAGCAAGGCATCGGGCTCGCCGAGGGGCCACCCCGAGAGGTCTACCTGAAGAGCAGGCTGGAGCACGGCGAAGACACCGAGAAGTACGTGACGGAACTGCAGGAATACCTTCTTTTGCCCAGATGGCTAGCCAGGATGGCGCGGGGATTGGATCACCTGGCCGGAGAGGATATTAGACGTCAGGTGATGGCGGGAAGCAAACAGCTCACGGCCCTGTCTCGTCCCGCGGAGAATGTACGCTGGGTCAAGGGCGCCATGGAGCGGCTCACCGCGGCCGTGAACGAGGAGACGCAAAAGGAGATCATGGCAGGCTGCGCTCACATATTCCCGGAGGCACGAATTCAGGAACTTCGGGCGCAATACCAACGATTGGGAGACATCGATAAGCTTTTAGAGCTCATGGGACAGGACCGCTCCGTCGGGGAGCACTCCTTCTACTCGGCTCCCAGAAGGCAGGGCAATATTATCTACACAACCAAAATCCCCTTTAATCCCAAGGGATATGAAGAAGCCGAGAGCGAGGTCGTGAAGCGATACCATTACTGCCACTGTCCGCTGGTCAAAGAGGCCATATTGGAGGGAGAGAAAATCTCTGCCACCTTCTGCTATTGCGGTTCAGGCTGGTTCAAGCGTCTGTGGCAAGGCATACTGGAAAAGCCGGTAAAGGTGGAAATGCTCCAATCCGTTCTGCAAGGAGATGACTGTTGCACATTCGCCATTCATCTTCCACGGAAATAGAATCTGTATATAGACAGTCCAAAAGGAGCTGAACATGGAGGCTTCCTCACTGGAACAGTATCGTTACTTCCTCAAAGACAGCGTTCGCCTGGCCATCGATTTCTCCCGGACAGATCAGAGCAAAGGCCTGCCGCCCCCACCCATCGAAAAACCCTTCCCGCCAGATGGCCGGCGCATCGACCTGGTCGCCAAGGATGAGTGGCAGAACATCTCCGGCATCGATCTCAGATCCGCCATAGACAACCGCAAAAGTCAGCGACGCTTTAAGGCACAACCGGTGACGCTGGAAGAGCTTTCTTTTCTCCTGTGGGCCACGCAGGGCATACAGCAGACATTGCCTGCTGGCTCTGCTCGCCGGACGGTGCCCTCGGCAGGCTGTCGTCATGCCTTGGAAACCTATCTGTGCGTTTTGAACGTCACGGGGCTCGATCCTGGTATTTTTCGGTATCTGCCTATAGAACACCAGCTTCTTTTCGAGTTCAGCGAACAGAACCTGGCCGACAAGATCGGCACGGCCACCTACGGCCAATCATTCATCGGAACGGCACCCGTCGTCTTTGTTTGGACGGCAATCCCCTATCGTATGGAGTGGCGATACGACATGGCCGCCCACAAGGTCATCCTTCTGGATGCCGGTCATGTGTGTCAGAATCTTTATCTTGCCTGCCAGGCCATCGGTGCGGGCACCTGCGCCATCGCCGCATACCATCAGAAGTTGATGGACCAATTGCTGAATGTCGATGGCCGGGATGAGTTTACCATCTACCTGGCCCCGGTGGGTAAGGTGTAAGAAGGAGCTCAGTGCCAAATGAAAGCCATGGTGTTAAACGGATTCTCTCGAATCGATGAAAACAACACCCCTTTGGAGCTGCAAAACTTGCCAGATCCCAGCCCTGGTGAGAGGGAAATTTTGGTACAGGTGATCGCCTGTGGAGTGTGTCACACCGAACTGGATGAGATCGAAGGGAGAACGCCCCCACCGCGAATGCCTGTTGTTCTGGGGCATCAAGTCGTCGGAAGGATTGAGGCGGTTGGCAGGAATGCCAGCAAATTCGGAGTCGGCCAGAGGGTGGGCATTGCCTGGGTCTTCTCCGCCTGCGGAAAATGCAAATTTTGTCAAGCCGGCAATGAAAATCTATGTGCTGATTTCAGGGCGACTGGCCGGGATGTCAACGGCGGGTATGCCCAATACATGACCGTTTCAGAGGAATTCGCATATCCCATCCCCGAGGTCTTCTCCGATTCACAAGCGGCTCCTCTTTTATGTGCCGGCGCCATCGGTTATCGCTCTCTCAGATTAACCGGTCTCACGGATGGCCAGAGTCTGGGCCTGACCGGATTTGGCGCTTCCGCCCATCTGGTGCTGAAGATGGTTCGGCATCGATATCCCAACTCCAAGGTTTTCGTGTTCGCCAGAAGCGAGAGGGAAAGGCTCTTTGCGAAAGAGCTCGGGGCCGTCTGGTCGGGAGATACCGAAGAGCAATCGCCTCAAAAACTTGACAGTATCATCGACACCACACCAGCGTGGAAGCCAATTGTTGAGGCGCTGAAGAATTTGGAACCTGGTGGAAAATTGGTCATCAACGCCATACGCAAAGAAGAGGTAGACAAGGATTATCTTCTCAAATTAGACTATCCCATACACCTCTGGCTGGAAAAGGAGATAAAAAGCGTTGCCAATGTGACCAGAAGGGACGTCAGCGAGTTCCTGGAGCTGGCAGCGAAAATTCCCATCACTCCAGAAGTTGAGGAATTTGCACTGGAGGAGGCAAATAAGGCCCTGGTGGAGCTGAAAATGGGCCAGATCCGGGGGGCGAAGGTCCTGAGAATTGCTTGAAGGAGGGTTGTGCTATGTCCCGCAAGCCTAATAGGACTTTATTTCAATGGATTGCCATTGCGGTAAGCCTGACGGCTTTTTTCTGTGCTTGCTCATCGAGCAAGACTATCCGACCCGGTGATATACAAAGTCAGGAGGATTCGATTATCATTGGGCGGCTGAGATTTGTACCTGGGCGCAACTGCACCGAGTTCTTCAAACTGCCCACCTTCAAGTTGCGGAATGTCACCAGGAACACTTCCAGCACCTTTGCCACTCCGGAGTGGACCAAGCCCGAGATGGGCCAGAGCATCGAAATCCCCATTTCCCGCAAGGCCAATCCCGGAACTCACCAGCTCCAAATTGAGGTCAGCGAGGCTCCTTCGCAATCCCTCTGGCTCGATTTAAATCTCCTTACCTTGACCGAATTTGATGTGCCCAAGGCCATATTGGTGTACTTCGGCACAGTCGAGGTGGAAATCGATTGTGATGAGTCGGGGAAACACAGCGTGGCACACTATGTCAATCACAAAATTTTTAACGAGTTCGAGTTCGAAATCAATGCGTTCAGAGAGGAGTTTCCAGAAGTTTATGAAATGTATAAAAACAAAATCATTCAGGAGGCGCCGGAGCCACCCTGGAAGGAGCTATAATCTAGAAAAAGGAGAATATTGTTTACCCAGTAGCGATGAAAAAGAAATGCGCCGCTTCTCAGCGACGTCCCCCCAAATAAGACATATACGCAATCTTCTGCTCTCATAGTAATCACAAAACCGTATCCCCTTACTCAGGCAATTTACTTAAGACCTGTTTCATATCCCTGCCATACACTTGAAATGCCCTCCGGCCCTCTTCCGTGAGGCTGAGCAGGGTTCGAGGTATCTTATCCACAAATCTCTTCTCCACGGCCACATAGTTAGCATTCTCCAGTTTACTGAGATGTGAGGATAAATTGCCCCGAGTTAATCCCGTCTGGTGTAGCAAGAACAGGAAGTCAGCGCTTTCGACAACATAGAGGTGTGCTACGATATTGAGCCGAGCAGGTTCGTGTATAAGGCGATCCAGCTGAACAATGTGCTGAAGGTCGTCACTGGTCTTTTTCTCTTCGGCCATCAGACATTCCCCCCAGAGGCTTCGGGGTATTTATGCAGGAACCGTGTGAACTGCACCAGACCGACGAGAATCAGAATTGCGGCCAGACCCCAAAGTTGGTAGGCGGTGGCCTTACCGAAATTGATTCCGAGGAAGTGGAGCACGAAGCCAACGAAGATGCTCTCCAGAAATATCGCTGCAAAGATATAGTCGAGGGCATATCCATATCTGTGGGCTGCTGCGAGGGCCATACCTGCCAGCATCAGACCAGCATAGACAGGCAGAATCCAGCCCCAGGGAAAAACGACGCTTTTCTGAGCAACCGTCTCTGACACGAAGAGACCTAGTACTCCCAGACACAACATGAGAATAACACCCATAACGGCTCTCGATTTCCCTGCTTTGCTTTTCAAAATATGAAATTCGCCCTGATTAAGCAGATGATAGATAAAGCGCCGTCGAAATGACTCTTTCAGCCAATGCCAAAGCTGCACTCCCGCTCCTAGAACGAACGCCCAGCCGCGCTTTTGATCGTACAAAAAGAAGGCCATAAGAGTTAGGGAAACGCCATCCATGAGGCTATCAAGGCCATCCTGCCGCATAAATCGATAGGCTTTCCCCTCAAGTTCTTTCAAGTTGACATTTTGCTCCATAATCAATTATCTTGCTTTACAGAGTATCGCTACGCGACGCCATCCTTTCAGGCAGCGGATACTTCCTCAAGAACCGAATGAGCAGCACCAGCCCGGAGAATGCGATGATGGCTCCGGCGGCGATGAAACTGAATTTCATATGAAAATTAAGCCGCTGAGCGCCTGCAAAGCTGAGGAAAATGACCCCGGCATATACATACAGACGCTTGATCCAATGTATAACTGCCATGAGGGCCAAAACGATGGCGACCATTGCTCCGAAGGCGATCTTAAAATATTGACGCAGCCAATCTCGCAAACTGGAAGAACCAAGTTGACTCATCCATAAGAGAAGCACAAGAACTCCTAGGAGCATGACGATGGCCAGCAAGATGGTCATCTGCAGCTTACTCCTGCGAGCACGGGGAAACTCGGCGTAGCCCAGCCGGGGATATGTGATGCGCCGCTTGGCGGCCATCAGCAGGGGAAACAGCACCACAAACCAAACGCCGCTCATGCTGGCCATTTCGGTCATCATTGAGACACCCCAAGCGAGGATAATCGCCCCCAGAAAGATATCCCACAGACCATCCTGGTGGTAGGACATGTATGCTTTGCGCTCGATCTTTTTCACATCGATCTGCTCAGACATGCTCATCACCCTCTTTACAGATGTTTGTCAAACATACCAGTTTGCTACACAAACCTCTATACGAAAATATTAAGAAAATTGTTTCAACCTGCCGACATTTTTTTATAAATTAGAGTCTGCAGGACTAGTTTATAAAATCAACTGCGAGAGAATTGCAATTCGTTTTATAGCATAAAGCAAAACTCTAAACATGAACAGAATCCCTCCGCGTCGCAAAAGCGATGCGTTTAGAAACACCCCGAAGATGAAACGAATTCTATCGAGTTCATGGAAAATACCACTCATCACGCTTCTCGCTCTTGTGGCCATTCACGCTTCTGTTAGCGCCCAGGATCACGCCGCCAAGATCGATGAGTTCATCGGGCTCTATTACGACCGAGGCCGATTCAACGGCACCGCGCTGGTAGCCGAGGGCGGCCAGGTCATCTACAAGAAGGGCTGGGGAATGGCCAACAAGGAGTGGGGCATTTCCAACGAGCCGGACACGAAGTTCAGAATCGCTTCGATGAGCAAGCAGTTCACGGCCATGCTCATCATGCAGCTGGTCCAGGAAGGCAGAATCGCCCTGGACGACAAGCTCACCGATTATCTGCCAGAGTTCCGCCGGGACACCGGCGACCTGGTGACTATCCATCACTTGCTGACCAATACCTCTGGCCTTCCGGATTACTCCGACGCCCCGGGATTCTGGAACGAGCTGATGCGCCACCCCATGTCATCGGAGTTCGTCATCGACTCCCTGAGCAGCGGCGACCTGCAGTTCCAGCCCGGCTCTGAGTACCGCTATAATAATGGCGGGTTCTACCTTCTCAGCCTGATCGTTCAGCGGGCCACCGGCCGGGATTTCGCAGAGGTCCTGCAGGAGAAGATCTTCCAGCCCCTGGGAATGAACGACTCGGGCCTGGATCGCCCCGAGGTCATCCTGGAGAAGCGGGCCACCGGCTATGAACAATTCGTCGATGGCTTCGAGAACGCCCCCTACCGACAGATCGACAATCTGCTGGGCACCGGGGCCATCTACTCCACGGTGGAGGACCTCTACCTGTGGGATAGGGCCCTATACACCGACCGTCTGCTGGCGCCGGAATACAAGGAAATCATGTTCACCCCATTTCTGCAGAACTATGCTTACGGTTTGGGCGTCAAGAAGATTCCCCTGGGAGACACCGGGGACAGCACCGCTTACATGGGCCACAGCGGCAGCGTGGCTGGTTTCAACAGCCGAATTGCTCGGATGGTTGAAGACGAACATGTCATCGTTCTGTTGTGCAACATCTCGGAATGGACCAGGCTTAGCGACATGACTCAGGGCATCACCAACATCCTGTACGATCTGCCCTATGATGTGCCCAAAAAGTCCCTGGCCAAGGCTCTGTACAATACCTTTCTGAAAGAGGGAGTTAATGCGGCCCTGGCAGAATACCACGATTTTAGGGAGACGCATGCCGACACCTACGATTTCGACGAGGACGAGCTGAACACCCTTGGCTACCGCTTGCTGCGGACGGACAGAATCGGTGAAGCCATCGAGATATTCACGCTCAACGTGAAGGCTTATCCTGAATCGTGGAACGTCTACGACAGCCTGGGCGAGGCGTATTTCGTCAATGGAAACCGCGAGTTGGCTTTGGAGAATCACAAAAAGTCGCTGGAGCTAAATCCCCAACAATCGAAGACTGCCCTGGCCATTATGTTGGATAAATCAAAGGCAAAGTGATGGCTGCGGTCGGCCAGCCATTCATGATATGAGCACTTTTTAAAATACCTCATTCATTTCCCGAAGATCTGAGAAGGTGTCGGTGTGATCACAGGAACAATATTTGATATAAAGAAGTTCTCCCTTCATGATGGCCCCGGCATTCGCACCACCGTCTTTTTTAAGGGCTGTGACATGCGATGCCGATGGTGCCATAATCCGGAGAGCCACCGGCTAGAACCCGAACTGATGTTTCGTCCTGACCGGTGTATCGGCTGCCAGTCGTGCCTGACGGTCTGCACACAGAAAGCCATCTCTCTCAACGACGATGTCATCACTCACCAGAAGGAAAAGTGTATCCAATGCGGCCGCTGCGCGGATGTGTGCAACGCTCAGGCCAGGGAGATGGTCGGCCGGGAATCGACCGTAGAAGAGGTTATGACTGAGATTGAAAAAGATCTGCCTTTTTACGTCCAATCCGGCGGCGGAGTTACTTTCTCGGGCGGAGAACCTCTGCTGCAAAAGGATTTTTTATCCGCCCTTCTTCACAGCTGCAAAGCAAGAGGCATTCACACTGCCGTAGACACTTGCGGATACGCGGATTGGAAGGACATCGATAGCATTCGGAACCAAACCGATCTCTTTCTCTACGATCTCAAGCTGGTCGACGACGTCCTTCACAGAAAGCACACGGGCGTTACCAACAAGAATATTCTTCGGAACTTACAAAAGCTTTCCGACGGAGGACAGGATATCATTATCCGCGTTCCCATCGTTCCCGGAATAACCGACACAAAGGAGAACATACATCACATCGGTGAGCTTACCATGAGATTATCCCATCTTCGCCGCCTGGACATTTTGCCCTATTTTCATATTGCCGCCGAAAAGTACCAGCGGCTTCACCGGGTCTACGACTTAACCGAAACACGTCCTCCCAGCGCCGAAAGAATGTCTCAGATCGCCGACCTGCTGCGGGATTTTGGCCTGAAAGTGCACATTGGGGGCTAATATCATGGCAATGAGCGAGAGAGTGGCCCAATTGAGACAGCAGAGCCTGTCAGCGGTCCCGAGCATATCCTCAGAACGAGCAGAGCTGCTCACGGATTTCTACCAGCAAGATCTGGGCTCCATGTCCACCCCCATGGTCCGAGCCAGGGCCTTTGAGCACCTAATGGACAGCAAGACGATCTGTATCAACCAGGGAGAGCTCATCGTCGGGGAAAAGGGCCCCGCCCCAAAAGCCACCCCGACCTATCCAGAGCTCTGCTGTCATACCCTTGAAGACCTCGATATACTCAACTCCCGCGAGAAGATATCCTTCGCCGTCAGTTCAAAGGTCCGCCAGACCTACCAGCGAAGGGTAATCCCCTTCTGGCGGGGAAAGACCATGCGTGAAAGCATCTTCGACAAGATGACCGGGGAGTGGATGGATGCCTATGAAGCCGGCGTGTTCACCGAGTTCATGGAGCAGCGTTCGCCTGGTCACACCGTTCTGGACGATAAGATCTACCGCAAGGGATTTCTGGACTTCAAAGAAGACATCCAGCGCAGCCTGGATCGGCTCAATGTCCAGAATGATCCCCAGGCCCAGGGCCAACTGGAACAGCTCAGGGCCATGGAGATTTGTGCCAATGCCCTGATCCGCTTCGCCCACCGTCATGCTGAAAAGGCCCGCGCGCTGGCCCAAGTGGAAGCCAACCCGGAAAGAAAAGAGGAGCTAGCGCGCATAGCCGATATCTGCGATCACGTCCCCGCTCACCCTCCCCGGAACTTTTGGGAGGCGTTGCAGTACTATTGGTTCGTCCATCTGGGAGTCACCACAGAGCTCAATCCTTGGGACGCCTTTTGCCCGGGCAAACTCGACCAGCATCTCTATCCCTTCTACCGTCGTGAGCTGGAGGAAGGAACGCTGACCCGGGATGGGGCCGAGGAGCTGCTGCAGTGCCTGTGGGTGAAGTTCAACAACCAGCCGGCGCCGCCGAAGGTCGGTGTAACAGCGGCGGAGAGCAGCACCTACACCGATTTCGCCCAGATCAACACCGGTGGCCTCAAGGAAGATGGATCCGATGCCGTCAATGAGGTTACTTATCTGATCCTGGACGTCATCGAGCAGATGCGGCTGCCGCAGCCCAGCTCATCCATCCAGGTCAGCAAGGAGAGTCCCGATAGATTCATCAAGAGAGCGGCCGAGATCATCCGCACCGGCTTCGGCCAGCCCTCGGTGTTCAACTCCGACCTGGTGGTGCAGGAGCTGCTGCGGCAGGGGAAATCCCTGCTCGACGCGCGCAATGGGGGCACCAGCGGCTGTGTGGAAACCGGCGCTTTCGGCAAGGAGAACTACAACCTCTCGGGGTATTTCAATATGCCCAAGGTTCTCGAGATCACCCTGAATAACGGCATCGATCCCCGGACGAAGCGCCGCATCGGGCTGCAGACCGGGGACCCAGCCCGGTTCGAGACCTTTGAGCAGCTGCTGGAGGCCTATGAAACTCAGCTCAACCATTTCGTCAACATCAAGATCCAGGGCAACAACGTCATCGAGAGATTGTACGCCACCCACATGCCTGCACCCTTCCTCTCGCTGCTCATCGACGACTGCATTGCAACGGGTAAAGATTACCATCAGGGTGGGGCCAGATACAACACTACCTACATTCAGGGTGTCGGCTTGGGAACCATCACCGACGCCATGACGGCCATCAAGTATGCCGTCTTTGACAAAAAGATCCTCTCCATGAAAGAACTACTCAAAACTCTGAAAGCTGATTTTGCCGGGGACGAGAAGACGCGCCAGATGTTGTTGAACAGAACGCCAAAGTACGGCAACGACGACGACTATGCCGATGACGTCATGGTTTCACTGTTCGAGGCATATTTCTGCGCCATTGACGGCCGCAAGAATACCCGGGGCGGAGAGTACCACATCAACCTGTTGCCCACCACGGTTCACGTGTACTTTGGATCGGTCATTGGCGCGACACCCGATGGACGAAAATCGGGTCAACCTCTCTCGGAAGGCATTTCGCCTGTGCAGGGCGCAGACCGGCGGGGGCCAACGGCCGTCCTCAAGTCGGCATCCAAAATGGATCATATCCGTACCGGCGGCACGCTGTTGAATCAGAAGTTCACACCCCAGCTGCTTCAAGACGACGCCAGCCTGGACAAGCTGGTCCATCTGATACGGACCTATTTCAGGTTAGACGGGCATCATGTTCAGTTCAATGTAGTGGACGCGGCCACCCTGCGAGCCGCCCAAAAGAATCCCGAAAAGTATCGGGATCTCATTGTCCGAGTGGCGGGCTACAGCGATTATTTCTGTGATTTGGGCACAGCGCTTCAAGATGAGATCATCTCGCGGACGGAGCATACGGTCTTTGGTTCAGCTCAATTTTGAGGAGCCTGATGAAACGAGCAGTGGGAATAGAAACAGAAGTGAGGAGAAATGTCGAGCGTCAAAAATTACAGCCGTAATACCATCTTAATTTTCCTTCTGTCCATCTCTCTGTTCGCCTGCGCCTCCAAGGACAAACCCAAACCGCAATCCGATTTGACCACACTGGCGGACACGTCAGCCTCCCACAAGGCTTCGGCATTTATTCACCGTCAGGCGAGTCTGGAGGAGATAGAGATCCAAATGTCGAATTCCTCGCCTCCACAGGCTCAAGTGGTAGTAAAAGGCTTCCTGTCCGACGGCTGTACCAAAATCGATAGGATCAAACAGAAACGCAGTGACAATGACTTCTCCATCACCATCACCACCATTCGTCCCGCTGAGCTGAATTGCATTCAGGTGATTGTGCCCTTCGAGGAAATCATCCCCTTGGATGTGTTGGGCTTGAAAGCCGGCCTCTACACAGTGACCGTCAACGACATGAGCGACACTTTCTCCCTGGAGGTGGAAAATTTGCAAAAATGATACCCATGATGCTGCTTGAGTCAGCATTGGAGGCCTCGAGCTATGGCGAGATTTCCCAAGGATAAAGGGGGCAAAATATGAAAGGAATTATTCGGCTTACCACAAACTCTACCGGGTTGAGTTATCCCTCCTTATATTATTCCCTCTTGGCTCTGGCCCTCCTCATGGGAAGCTCAGTCTGTAGCGAGGAGCTCAATGCCATGCCAAAACGTTGGCCTGGATACGCCATTCTGGGAAACGGCTCCATCTGTGCTGTCTATTCTGACGATGCCCGCTTAGCTCCCAAATCAAGGCTGCGGGGCATCAGGCATCTCTACTACCGGGACTATACGAACGACTACATCGCCTCCACCAGCTTCGAATTGCTGGACAAAGCCAATAACATCTGCAAAAAAGATTCAACGCTGATCGATTCGGTGGGCATGGCAAATTTTTTCACCACCCTGAGCCAATCACATCTGTCTGACGGAATCCTCGTCGAATCGCGGGCCTATGCACACCAGAAAGATGCCATCATGCTCAGCTTTTCGGCAAAAGGAGCGCCACACACCTACTCGTATCGGTTTCGAGCCAGGCTGCCCAAGCGAATGGTTACCGACCGCACCGTCACCATGGATCACTCCGGAGCCAGGGGAAGCTGGGCTGTGTTCTCTTGGTCAAACGGGACGACTCTGGTCTTCGGTCTCCACACCGGCTCTGGAAAGGCGGCCATAGACGACCTGGGGCTGGTAATGGATGGCCGTCTCGAGAACGGATCAGTGGTGCTGATCATCGCAGCTGGGGACTCGAAAAAGAAGGCACTGGAGACACTCAATGCAATTCAGAGGGAAAAAACTCCTTCTGCCAGCGCCGCTGCCCATTGGGAGGCTTGGCTGAATGAAGGCTTCGTTCCGGAATTTGGCAACGATGCTCTCCTTGAGGCTTATCGTCGCAATCTGTATGCCGCGAAGGCCTCTAACTTGAATGGGCAGATCCCGGCGGACATCACCGGCCAATTCGTAACCAATAACATGCCCCAGCTCTATCCCCGAGACACCCTGATGTGCGCTCGAGTTTTTCTGCTCACAGGACATCTCGAAGAGGCTCGTCAGATCCTATCCTTCTGGACCGACTCTCGAATTCCCATGAAAAGCCCAGGAGAATGGTTTGCCCGCTATGATGCCCATGGGCAGGCTGTGGACGCTGGGAGCGGCGCACGCTATGATGAGCCCGAGTGGGACTCCAACGGGTACCTGATCCAGCTGGCCGAGACATACCGCCAGAAAGTTGGCCAATGGCCCGTGGATTCCTCTTTCCTCCTCAAATCGGCCGATTTTCTAGTGGATCATATCAACGAGAACGGCCTTTTGTATGAAGGAGGCATTGTGGAGTGGTCCGGTTACCTCCCGGCTACCAATATGATCGCCGCAGCTGCCCTTCGGACGGCTGCAGAAATCGCCGGCTCCCTGGGAGATTCCGCCAGAAAGAATCTTTATGGCCAGGCATCCCAGACCATCTCCGCCTCTCTGGATGGCATGTTCGACAAAGAACGGAGCACTTACGCCGATGTGCACTTTGCCGGCAGCAAGAGCATCGACAATCGAAGTTTAGCCCAGACCTCTGGCGAGGCGCTGTACCTCTGGGACACATCGGCCAACTTCGGCGTGTTGTGGGGCTATCCCGATCATCCTCGGATACAGCAGTCCAACGCCTTTTATGCCCAGCATTGTGTGAAAGAAGCCGGCGCGATGCAGTATTTCGACGCTCCCGATGCCGGATTAGCCGGTTATGGGCACGACCTGTTCTTCTTCACCACATCGGCCGCGGCCCAGTATCAAGCCAAATACGGCGATCCCGTCAGGGCCAAGCTGCACATCGACTGGATGATGAACAACGCCAATCTTTACGGCCTGATGCCCGAGCGTATCTACCTGAACGGTTCTGGCTGCAGCCAGGCTTCCCCCCTTTCCTGGTGTTGCGCAGAGTTCGCCGCAGCGCTTTTGGAGTGGCAGGCAGCGAGACAATAAAATATGACATCGCTGGATGAAAATAATGATCTGGTGATCACCAAGCTGGAAACCGATGGCCAAGCAAGCCGGTGTGCTCGGATGATGGCCCACTCGGAGCCGTGGATCACCCTGCGCAGAGACTACCCGACCGCGCTGAAAATGCTTCGGGACACTTCGCGGGAGGTCTACGTGGCGCTCATCGGCGAGCAGGTCGTTGGCTTCATCATCTTGGTGATGCACGGTCCCTTTCGAGGATACATTCAAACGGTGGGGGTTATGCCTCGGTGGAGAAATCGTGGCATCGGGACCAAGCTGATCGAGTTCGCCGAACAGAGGATCCTTCGCGAGGCCCCCAATGTGTTCATGTGCGTCTCCTCATTCAACGAGCAGGCGCAGAAGCTCTACAAGCGGCTCGGCTATGAGGTGGTGGGAGAGCTAAGGGAGTTCATCGTCCCGAATCATTCGGAGATATTGCTGAGAAAAACCACAGCCCCATGGACCGAGTTTAAGAAATCTAAATAGAAATCCTCAACAGTTCATTCCGAGAGGTGAGAAACAGATGAAAGCGGTATGCTTGAGTCTGGGATTTTTATGTCTCGTCTCCGTTTCCCTTTTTGTCTGTGGTCCTCGGGAGAAAAATCCACCACAAGAGTCCGCTGTCCACGGCGGAGCGGTGCTGAAGGACCTACCAACAGATATCCGACCAGATGCGCGATATCTCTTCTACCTGCACGGCGCCATCATCGAGGAGGAGGAACTTCGTCCGGAGCACCCCACATTCGGATTCTATGAGTATGAGGCCATCCTCGACTCCCTGGCCGCTCACAGGCTGGTGGTCATCAGCGAGGCCAGAAAACCCGGCACAAACGTCTCCACCTATGCGGAAAAGGTCACAGGGCAGATTGAGCGGCTACTGGAGACAGGTGTGCCTCCGGAGCACATCTCCGTGGTAGGCCACTCCAAAGGCGGGGCCATCGCCATCATGACCTCTTCCTCTCTCAAAAACGACAAGGTGAACTTCGCGTTTATGGCCTGCTGTAGCCATCGGTTGCTGCAGAATCCAGAGGTCGATCTCCGTGGACGCATTCTCTCCATCTACGAAGCCAGCGATGAGTGGTTCGGATCCTGCCAAAAGGCCTTTGACCAGGCCTCCCATCCTCTGGTAACCCACGAGATCGAGATTCACACCGGAGAAGGACATGGAGCTTTCTACCGACCGATACCAGAATGGGTAAATCCCGTGGTGGAGTGGGTCAAAATCGGTGAATGAAAGCCGGCATCACATGGGATGAAACAGTTGAAACTCTGCTGGCGACGTGCCCGATCTAGCCCTGATTAGGCTTTTTACTCATGTGAACATGAAGTACGGAGGATCTCATGACCTATCAATTCCAGCGTTTGGCTCCCGCCCTTATTTTTATTCTACTCATGGCTTCATGTGCTGGAGAAAGGTCTTCAAATCTGGAGCGCCTGGTGCATGAATATATAGATGCCTGCAATCTCCATGATCTGGAAACGCTGAGAGGCATGCTCACCGACGACGTGGTGTGGTATCTGGGAGCAGATACATTGGTGGGAAAAGACCAAGTCCTCGGACCTCTGGCGTATGACGAAGCCATAAACACTTATCTTGAAGGCAGCAATATGGTAGTGAAGGGAGATACCGTCGAGTTTGAACTTTTAGAGAAAAACGATGTCCTCACAGTCCTCAAAATAGATGAGCTTCGCCATTTTCCACGGTTCATATTCAAAGAAGGCTTAATCCTGGAAAAGGCCTCACGAAAGACTTACGCGAGAGCTCAAGAGTTAGAAGAACAAATAGCTGCTTTTCGGGAATGGCTTGGAGAAAACCATCCAGATGATCTGGCTCGACTCGAAGCCCCGGATGGCTCCTTGATTTATAGCAGCGACAACGGGTATTTGGTGGTAAAATTACTCAAAATATGGGCAGCAGAAAAACAATCTGAGTACAGGGAGTGACCCTCAGATCCTAACTTTTCAGAATCCTTGCATCCTGAATCCTGGGACGCTATCTTTCCCTTATCCAAGAATCCGCTCCCATCTCGAGGTCTAAGATGAAATTCCTACACGCCGCGGATCTGCATCTGCAGACGGCTGCTGCCGCAGAACAGCTTGACGCCCTGAAGCTCATCCTCCGGCTGGCGGATGAAAATAACGCCGAATTCCTTCTCTTCGCAGGCGATCTCTTCGACAGCGATCATGACGCCGATCGTATCCGCCCCCAGGTGCGTGAGGTTCTGACCTCCTGGGACAAACCGACCGTCCTGGTTCCTGGTAACCACGATGCCTCCAGCTACAGTACGACAGCCGACTACGGAGAGCACGCTCTGGCGGCTAGAGAGGACATCCACGTCTTCGAGAAGCTGGGTGAGTTCCCTCTTGTTTGCCTACCCTACCAGGAGAAACGCGCCTTTGCCGACTGCCGGGAGGGCTTGGCACATCTCAAGGGGCCTCTGGTGGTGTGCTGCCATGGCACCCTCTATCTCGAGCAATGGCTGGGCTGGTTGCGGGAGGAAAAAGAAGACGTGGGCGATTACTTCCCCGTCTATCCCGAGGACCTCAAAGGCCTGTCCATAGGCTACCTGGCCATGGGCCATTTCCACAAGGGCTTCTCTCAGACCACCTCCCCCGTAACCTGCTGCTATCCAGGCTCGGCTTTCCCGGTGACGGCCAGGGAGCTGGGCCCCCGCTCCGTGGCTTTGGTCCACCTGAACGGTGAGGGATCAGCTCAGGTTATTCCGCTCAACCTCAAAGGCGTCCCATGGTACCAGGAGGTTTCGCTGAAATCCTTGCCCTGGCGTGAAGATGAGATGTTTGCAGAACTGGAGCAGCATCTGAAGAACCTGGATCCTCAAGCCCGTCCCGTGGTCTCCGTCACGGGCTATGCTCAGGACGAGCGGGGACTGAGAGAACGGTTGGAGAGGAGGCTCAAAGGCCTAGGAGGGCCGCAGCCCAAAATTGAGTTGTTTGACTACAGCCGCCTGATGGAAAACACCTTCTACCGGATGTTCGTAGAGGAGATCGAGATAGAAAAGGCCGACCAGCAAGAAAAAGCCATCTCTGAGAAAGCTCTGGAGATCATCACCCATGGTTTTTCCCGACTGCAAAAGAGGAGCCGATGAATCTCAAGAGCCTCACCATGGAAAAGTTCGGCCTCTTCCGGAACCGGAAGCTGGAGTTCTGTCCTGGCTTCAACCTGATCTTCGGCCCCAACGAGTCGGGCAAGACCACTCTGTTGGACGCCATCGTATTGGCTCTGCTATCCCGCACCGACAAGAAGGGCGCTAAGCTAAAGGGCTACCCCCGGGCTCTGAAGCCCATCAGAGACCGGTACGGCTCGGAGATCTCCCTACAAATGGTGGTAGAGCATGACGCTCAGGAGCTAATTTTCCCGGCCGCGGAAAGCTTCCATGACCTCTGGGGGGTGGGCTGGGACGAGCTGCGAGCCATCTTCATCGCCCGGGAGGGAGACCTGGAGCTGGCCAAGAGGGAAACTTTTCCGAAGTGGTGGAATACCCTAAAGGGCAAGCTTTTGGGGTTCGAGGAAGAGCCCAAGCGGGTTCTGAAAAAGATCGCAGAGGAGGCGGGTTTGACAGACAATCTTGCCCTCACCATGGTCCAGAGGGAGTATAGAGAGGACATTCAGAAGAAATTGACCTGGTATGAAGTTAACAAGGAAAGAATTCATTCTCTACGAAGGTTGAAAAAAGACTACCAGGGTCTCAAGCTCAAAGAGGAAGAGCTAGCCCGAGAAGCGGACAAAAAGAAGAAAGGGATTCTCAAGACCAGGCTCCTTCGAGCTAACGTTATCTATAGCCAACTGAAATCAGCAACGGAGAAGTTGAGGGAAGAATTCGCTCGCTACGATGAACAGGACTTGAAAGAATGGGAGAGACTGGAGCGGGAACTCGAGAAGGAGCTGGCCCTGCTGGAGCGGCTGCTCCTACAGAAGCGTCAAGAAGAGGAGCGGCACAAGCAGGCCGTGAAGGATGTGGCCCAGATGACCCACCATCTGACAGCTATGATGGAGAAGTTGCGTTTGGTAGACGATAGGGAGGTGGAACTGACCGCGGCGGTTCATCTAGAGGAAAAAGATTCCTCTCGCGGCATCCCCCACTGGATACCATGGGCACTCTGGGCGTGTGCTATCCTGGCCCTCATCTTTGGCTTATATTCGACGCCGCTGCTTTTCATCCTCTGCGGCATTTTGGTAGTTACAGCCCTCTCCTTCACCTACAAACTTCGCAAAGCTGCTGCAGAGGAAACATTACTAAATCGCCAGCGGCAAAAGTTTCTCCGCTGGGCTCGAGATCTAGATCTGAAGGCGGAGTCGTTGACAGACCTCCTGCTGAAACTGATGGACCTGCGTAGAAACAAGGACCGACTAGAGGGCCAGCGCAACCAGCTTCAGGATCAGCTGCCCAAACTGGCCGATACAGCTGGGGAGGTCGCTAAGCTAAAGAGGTCAAAAGAAGATGCCGTGGAAAAGATCCGTGGCAAGATTCGCCAATTGCGGGACAAGGTGGGATTGAGTGATCTGGAACAACTGCGCCAGCGCGTTCAGAGCAAGAAAGAGCTGCAAAGCGATGTCGAGAAAAGGTACAAGAGCGAACTGAGAGCTCTTTTGGATTCCAAAGAGGCCTCTTGGGCCGGACAGTTGGAGGAGCTGAAATCTATGGAGGATGTGCCGCCTGTGGAGGACAACAGCCAGGTTGAAAAAATCACCCGGGGCTTGGAGAATCTCCGCAGAGAGCAGCAGGGCAAGTACGAGCAACTGACCCAATTGAACGCCGAGATTAAGGCACATTTTGGTGTTCAAACCCCCGAGGAAGTCATCTGGAAGGTGGAAGACCTGCAGAGAGAACTGCAGGAGATGAAAATTCTCAAACAGGCTGGTCAGAAGGTTCATCAGATCTTCGACCGGTTGCTACAGCGATCCGACACCGTTCTGGACGATATAATCGGCGGAAAGACGGTCTGCGCCGGCTTCCAGCAGGTCACCGGTGACAAGTACCAGGCGGTGACCATGGAAGATCTGGTCCTACGGGCTACCGACGCTCAGGGGAAGACGTGGGATTTTCAAGACCTGAGCACGGGTACCAGAGACCAGCTTCTCACCGTATTGCGCCTGGCCCTGGCGGAGAAGCGCCTTCAGGGTAAGGGATTCCTTATCTTTGATGACGCTCTGGTGACCAGCGATCGAACCAGGCTCAGGGAGCAGATGGAGATGCTGGGGCAGCTCACTCAGGCTGGCTGGCAAATTCTGTTCATGACCGCGCAGGACGAAGTACGACAGGAAGCCGAGCGACTTGCCGGATTGGAGATGGAAGTGAGGATTGTGGATTTATAAAGCAGTCCAAAACTCTCTGGGATCTGCCAGAAGACCTAACGATCTGACAGGAGCCATCCAAAAATGAAAGTAACCATGGCCCAGCTAAATCCAGTCGTTGGCGATGTGGAGGGGAACATGGCGCAAGTGGTGGATACCCTCCGGAAGTGCTCCGGCGATGCTCCGGATCTGGTGATCTTCCCAGAGCTTTTCCTGATGGGATACCCGCCTCGTGATCTCCTGGAGCGCCGGTGGTTCGTAGAAAAAAGCCAGCGGGCAATACAAGAGCTCCGGGGTATCTCCCAAACCTATCCGGAGACGGGAATACTGCTGGGAACTGCCATTCCCACTGGGGAGGGCACGGGCAAGGGTCTATACAACTCCGCTCTGCTCATCTACCGGGGTCAGGTTTTATTTCGCCAAAACAAATCTCTCCTGCCCAGCTATGACGTCTTCGATGAGTCCAGATACTTTGATCCCGCCCCCAAAATTGAGGTTTTCCCCTTCAAAAACGAGGTCTTGGGTATCTCCATCTGCGAAGACGCATGGAATGACCCAGAGTTCTGGCCCAGGAGAACCTATCCCCTGGACCCCATCGCGATACTGGCGAAAAAAGGGGCCACCCTTTTGGTGAACATCTCAGCATCTCCTTTCCACGTGGGCAAGGAGGAAATCCGCCACCGCCTCCTGGGCAATCATGCTCGAAAACACGCGCTGCCGGTTGTTTTCGTCAATCAAATTGGGGCCAATGATGAGCTGATCTTCGATGGACGGAGCCTGTTCGTGAATTCGCGCGGAGATGCCGTGCTGGCATTTCCTCCCTTCAATGAACACCTCCAGACCATCGAGACAACTTCCGGCGAGGCTCTCGAGCAGTACACCCCCCAAGAACGAGTGGAATCCGTTCACCAGGCTCTGGTCCTGGGCATCCGGGATTACGCTCGAAAGTGCAGCTTCTCAAAGGTCACCCTGGGACTTTCCGGCGGCATTGACTCCTCCTTGACGTGTTGTCTGGCTCGTGCGGCTCTGGGTGGTGAAAACGTCCTGGGCGTCTCCATGCCTTCGCCTTATTCCTCCCAGGGAAGCGTCGAGGACTCCCGGAAGCTGGCCCAAAACCTAGGCGTTCAGTTTCGGGTTATCCCCATCTCCGATATATACGCCACCTATCTGGCATCCCTGAAGGAGCATTTTAAGAGAAAAGAATCCGACGTGACCGAGGAAAACATTCAGGCCCGAATCCGGGGCAATCTGCTCATGGCGCTGTCCAACAAATTCGGCTATCTGGTTCTGTCTTCGGGGAACAAGAGCGAGGTGGCCGTGGGCTATTGCACCCTCTATGGAGATATGAGCGGCGGCCTGAGCGTCCTATCAGATGTGCCCAAGACCATGGTATACGAGTTAGCCCGCTACGTGAACCGTGCCGGTGAGGTCATCCCCAAACAGATTATCGAGAAACCTCCCTCTGCGGAGCTAAAGCCCGATCAGCGAGACCAGGACACACTGCCACCGTACGAGGTTCTCGACCCTATCCTTCGCCTCTATGTGGACGACGGGCGCTCCGCCAAAGAGATCATCGATCACGGCTTCGAGCCCGAGGTGGTCACATGGGTCATCCGAGCCGTGGATAGAAATGAGTACAAGCGCCGGCAGGCAGCCCCTGGCCTGAAGGTGACCTCAAAGGCCTTCGGCATGGGCCGGAGAATGCCAATAGCGGCGAAGTACAACTCGTAGGGGCGAGATGTCAAACCCGCCCCTATGTTTTATATAACCGCTTCAATTATCTGTCTATCCCTCACGGATCGCCAGCTATGCTAAGTGACGAAGAATCCACTTTTCATGTCATTCTGAGCGAAGGGTAGATTAAGAAACCGATTTCCCGTAAAATGGGCCATGAGACCAATAAATCCAACCGAAACGGATCTCGTGCA
>Ga0209427_10000354_pt1 | contig 47967 bp, 41 predicted proteins | sample DeeMarSWOR136_30_FD_187465 | JGI IMG/M metagenome (GOLD analysis project Ga0209427, IMG submission 187465) | Marine sediment microbial communities from White Oak River estuary, North Carolina - WOR-1-36_30 (SPAdes) (version 2) | ecosystem: Environmental > Aquatic > Marine > Intertidal zone >...
AGGTGGCACCACGCCAGTAGGAAAAGATGCCATTGCCTGGGCAAAAGAGTGTCAGGAACGTGGTGCCGGGTTGATTCTTCCTACCAGTATGGATGCTGATGGTACCAAGGATGGCTATGACCTAGAATTTACCAAGGCCATCTCAGATGTGGTTGACCTGCCAGTAGTGGCTTCAGGCGGAGCAGGGAAGCTGGAGCATTTTTATGAGGGCGTTGTTCAGGGTGGAGCGAAGATCTTACTCGCCGCATCGGTATTCCACTATCGCATCTTAAGCATTAGAGAGGTAAAAGAATATTTACAGAGAAAAGGGTTGCAGGTTATATTATAAACTAATCCAACTCGTTTAAAACTTCAACCTTCAACAATACCCTTTAGTATCTGTTGGATAGTAAATGTGGGCTTTCCCAGAACACTTATTGTTTTTGACAAGTCCCTTGTAATATCATAGCCAAACATCTTTAGATAGAGAGGTGGTATGGGTGATAACCCAAGCTTCCATAATAGCCAGACTACCCACAGTGTAGGCTTTTCAGGAAGCTTGATGGGGGCGGGTTTCCTACCCCCTAATTTTGCTGCCTCTGAAAACATCTCCACCAGGGACATTGTTCCTTCTGAGGCGATGTCAAAAATTCCTTCTTTTCCTATGGCATTTAAGCAGGCATCAATTACGTCATTCACGTGAACGAGTTGTATAGGTGGGTTGTTATCTCCCAAGGTAAAGAAACGTCCGGTTTTTGATGTTGACTTGAACATATCTCCCATGCCGGCTCCACCGCCTTTCCAGCAGACAATAGCAAATCTAAGTAGTGCTACCTTGAGTGCATGGTCTTCGGCTGCCTTTAGAAAAATGTTTTCTGCCTTAATTTTATTCTGGGCATAATAATCATCCACAGGGTTAAGGTAATTTCCATCCCCGTCATGTAATCCACCTTCTCTCTTTTGATCGCCATAAACTCGACCACTGCTTGCAAAAACTATATTTTTAACACCACTTTTTACGGCATACTCTGCGATATTCCTAGAACCATTTAGATCTATATCATCTCTTATTTTGGGATCCATTTTAGGTTTTGTACAAAATGCTAAGTGTATAATTGAATCTACACCGTTTTTTCTGATAAGTTCTCCTATAGATGGATCCCTCACATCCACCTTTTTAAATCTGTATTCTGGAAGCTCAAAATTGCTCTCACAATCAATACCTATAAAATCAATCCCATCCTTGAGAAATCTTAGAGCCATTCTTTTACCAATATGTCCTGAAGCACCTGTTATAAGAATCATTGTTTCTCTCCTCTTAAAATTTAGCCACGAAGCTCACAAATAACCCAAAGATGATAGCTTCCTCATCAGCATCTTCTAATCGGCGTTTATGGCAGTATGCAATGAGGTTTTGGGTTGTTATTTTATCACAATTTGTATCCATTTATAATTATCTTATCCTGTAAAAATTATGTCAACATTTCATTGTGGGAAGAGCTCAGCGAGAGGGAGACCGTTGAGAAGTAGTTACTGTTTCGTTAATATTTATTTGCAACTGAAATTTAGTTCATATCGTATAAAATTGTCGCTTCATTTTCCTGATTAGAACCCATGTTTTTGCTTTATTAGACCGTACCTGGTAAAATCTCTATCGTGCAGTCCTACATTAACCCTCACATCCTCGATGGTAATAAAGGTCTTGTCACCTGTTTGAACATCTTTTCCCACTGCCTTCTTCCAAAACCACAACCCAAATTTATTTTGCCACTCGATATGCAAGGTTTTCCAGAGTTCACCCCTTTTATCAAAGTACTCTATTTTCCGTGGTATGAAGTAGCGCTGGTCAATCCAGCTGATTCTTTTCCCATATTTCATGCCCTTTTTAATGGGAGTGCTCTCAATTACAGAGTATTGTGTACCTTCAAATCCTTCACTTCTCAAAAGCTCATGCCTTTCCTCTCCTACATCAATCTCTACATAATCTATGAGGCTAAAATCTGTTTCAGCAGGGGGTCTAATGTGCTCAGTATTTGTAATTCTCGCAGTATCTCTAAATTGCCCACGGAACGTTATAAACCAGAATGCCTTTTCACTCTTCTTATAGTTCCAGGTTAAAATAGTCGTTCCATAATAATCTGGGGGGTCAATATATCGTATGACTGATTTGTCTATAAACCCATCTTTACCCCTAAGGTTCTTCCTCTTCTCAATACTCCTCATGGTATGTCTTCCTCTCTCCCAGGATCGGGAGATGATGTAGTCTTCTCCGCTGTCCCTTTCGCTCACCATAGTCATGATCTTAGAACCATCCAATTTTTCTACATCTACAATTTCTTCCCTTAAAGATTCATCTCTCATGTTAGTAACCTTCATTTGAGCTACCTGTCTAGCTTCCCAATCCAATTCCTTGGGAGTGACAATTATAGACTGAGCTAAAAGGTCTTTTTTATCCAGCTTATTTTGAGCAAACAGATTAACCTGCCTTATGGGAAAATAGTATTCTAATAAGGTTTTCCTATCTCTGTAGAAGGAGTGTGCTGATGATGAGACATCAAAGCTGAAACCATCGATTCCATCTTTAATCATAAAGTGGTTATCAAGAAAGACCAGCGCTTTGGACACAATAGACTCAAAGAACCTTTCAGCTACCTCCTTTGAAGTAACATCTAAATAGGAAAGGTCTGTAGAGTAGATCAAATGGGTATGAAAATATTTTTCTCCCTTATGAGTGGCGATAGAGGCAAAACAGGTAAAATCACCTAGGTTAATCCCATTCACTGTAGTTAACTTCCTCTTCAATCTTTTTAAGTGTAATCGATAAAGTAGTAGGTCAAACCCATATTTTTTACGGAGTATATTATCGAGCTTTCTAAACTCAAGTTCCTGCAGCCTCTCTTGTGCCAGTACTGCAAAGGTACTCTCAGGATATTTTGAGAGAAACTCCTCATAACCTTCTATAGTATCCATTTTCTCATAGTGTTTACATTCTACCTGTTCAATCTTAACATCAGCTTTGAAGACATGTCGGTTATTAGGATACCTCATCTTAAACTCCATGTAGCCTTCGACACTATCTGCGTGCTCATAAGGGGAAAATTCTAGATTTTCAATCTGCAATTCAGCTTCCTTAACGAAGAGGTTTTTTGGATAGAGAGCAATGAATTCTCTATATCCCTCTATGGTGTTCTGAAGTTTATAGGGTTTGTACTGTTCCTCATGGAGTTGATATTCTTTCAAGTCTTTGTCTCTTTGGAAAAGAACACCACAGCTCTGTAAAAACAGGAAACCAGCAATCACTATAATGTAGTAACATTTCTTAGACATGTCTATCTCTCCATATATAGGTTACAATCGTGTTGCGAGTTACGTGTTTCGTGTTGAAAGAAAGCTAATGGTGAAAAGTTAAAAACTCGTAACACGAAACTTGTAACCCGCAACACTTTGCTTTTGGAAAAACGTTTTTCTGCGATTATCCGCGAAAATCTGCGTCTTATCTTACTCCCTCTTCACAAACCTCCCTTTGCAATTTTATGAATTTTTTCTTGAATGTTTCATCTCTGAGCTCTGGGTGAAGTACCTGGATCATGGTAATGATCTCACAGGCCTCATCACCTTTTCCCAGTTGGCTGAGTACCTTTGCAGTATGGTATCTTGATTCAAACCAGTAATGGCTTCCGGTCTTTAACCCCGTGGAAAACTTTCTCCAGGTAGTAAGAGCCTCTCCCCACTGACCTTCCTTTTCATAGATCAGGCCGAGATTGTATATAGCATCTGCCGACTGGGGATCTTTTTTTAGCTGTTCTTGATAAATCGCCTTTGCCTTTGCCATCTGTTTCTCATCCATGTAAATCTCAGCTATCCTGAGCTGGATAGAATCATAGAATCTTTTATAGTTTTTATTCTTTGAGGCAATGGATGAGAGTTTATGGTATACTATGAGCGCCATTTCTGCCTGCTGGCTTGCTCGGCTTTTATTCTCCTCATTTCTTAATCGCTTTGCCTCCTCATAAAACTTATTTGCACACTCATGTAAGAAAGTCCATCCATCAGGGTCAATGGCACTTTCTTTGAGGAAGCTATTTATCTCCTCCTTTGCTTCTTTGACCATCTGAAGTCTCTGGTAGCACTCCATTCTCATACTCTTTGCCATTAAGTGAAGCTTTTTATCAGAAGGAAACCTCTTTTCAAAACGGTCAAGCTTTTGAAGTGCTCTCTTATAGGTTCCTTCTGGCCCATAGATAGAGAGCTTTGCGTGCATGAGAGTAATATGGGCCTCCAGTTCTTTTGTGCCCGCACCTCCCTCTTGCGTAAGCACCAGCTTTTGATATTCCTCAAGGTGCTTGAGGGTATCGTGATATATTTTTTTCACACTTCTTGACTGACCTAATTCCTCTCTACTAAAAGATTCCAGTTTATCTATATTAGATTGTACTACATGATACCGTGCCTCCGCATGATTAGGAGAATCTCTACCTACCAGAGAAAATTCTTTGAGAGCTTCTTTCGTCTTTCCCTTATCCTGATAGTATTTACCTAACTGAAAATGGGCTTCGCTCTTATCCTTAGGGTCAGTACAGCACTTTAGATAGTTTTTAATTGCCTCAATGTACTGGGTATAGGTACTATCGCTGGAGTTTTCTTTGTAGTTATTAGCAGCTGCCACATAGTGCAGGCAAGCTGCTTTACTCGTAAAAGGGGAACGGGGAAACTGCTTGAAAAGAGATTCAAAACAGGGAAGGGCATCCTGCCACTGACCATTCTGGCAGAAACAGTACCCTAATCGGAAATAGACATCATCCATGCGCTTTTTAATCAGATGGTTTGAAGATGGGTAGAGATGTTTGTAACGCATAATGGCCTTATCATACTGTTTCTGGTTAAAATACCAATCGGCAATGGCTAGGCATCCTATAGGTCCCAGTTCAGTATAAGGCAGATCACCAAGCATGGTAACGTGTTCATTTACGTATTGGTAAAGCTCCCCTGCCTGACTTTCATCGCTTTCAGCTAGCTTTTTTAACTCTTGCAGGCCATCGCGGTAATAGCTTTTGGCAGCCTTCCCTTGCTTATCTCCCTGCTTTTCTGAAAGGGCGATGATAATTTTAACTCGTAATTTCTTGAGTCCAGCATCCATTATCTGGGGGATGTGTTCTCCACTGACTTCTTCACGAAGGTTTTTTAACTGGCTTAAAGCTGACTCATAGTTTCCCGTAAGGTAGCTGATCATTACTTTTTCGTATCTGCTTCGCACATATAAAGCATCATCTCGTTTTATCCTCCCTATGACCGAGTTTATATCATGTATGGCCTTATCATAGTGCTGCATCTCCTTATAACAGAGCGCACGACCAAAAAGGCTTTTATTAATAATCGATTCTTCTTTAAAATCAATAAAGGAGCGGGAAAATCCCTCAAGGGCCTCGTCTAGCAATTCTTCACGAAAAGTATCATTTGCAGGATAAAGGAGACTGCTATAGTATCCATTCCAGCTCAGCCAGTAGCTGGCAAGAGATATCAAGTACTGCGGCTGCTGCCATTCAGGTGAGTGAAAGAAGGCATTGGGGTCCTGCATCTGATCCAACGTGTGTTCCTGCAAATCCTCTATCTTCTTCTGATTCCAAACTGAAACTTCTTTAATCACACCCCTGTTTGTTAAAAACAGAGCCTTGGCTTCTTCTCCTCTTGTTTTATGATCAGCCTGCTGCTCTAGTTCAATGATTCTGCTGACACACTCTCCGGATTTCGAGAGAACAAGCTTTTGAAGACTGAAGGTGAACTGGTTCTTTTGTTTTGCCTCCAGGCAACAGGATTGAAGTATGGTAAGGGCAGCTTTCATCTCCTCAAATGAGCTGATTTGATCAACCTTCAATCCACTAACGCCACCGGATAGAGAGGAGGCTTCTGCTCTCTGACAGGGGTAGTGGGAAATTAAAAAAATGAGGAATAGTACTACTAGATTTTTGATCAATCGTGTGTATTTTTTCATATTATGGATTGCCCTTTTTTTTAACTAAATGTAATCACAGGATGGGCTCTCGCAATTAAGGCGATCCTGGATGCTGGTTACTTGATGCTGGATAAAAAAACAAATTGTATTTACACATCAAGTATCGAGAATCAAGCATCCAGTATCGTGTCCATCACAGGGGGTTCTGTTCTCATTTGTATCTCCCTGCCCCTTAACCCTGTTTTATGATGCTCATGAACCGTTATCCCGGGGAAATCGCAAAGACAATGTTTGACTTTTTCGCTTTTAAGCAGGTATTGTAAACCCCAATCACATATTTATAGGGCACCTTAGATTCCGGCTCAATTACCAGCATGATCTCTTGGGGCAGCATATTCAGATAGTATAAGAGATCTCTATAAGTGTAGAGTACCCGTTCCTGCAAATAGATCTTGAGCTGTTCTCCCTCTTTAATGAGCTTTATCCGCAGCTTTACCACTTCCCAGTCCTTTTGCTGATCTGCGACACCATGAGTGTCACTTTCAGGAAGTATGTTCTCTAAAACCCCTTCCGGCTTCTCAAGCCTGATGGATAGGATAAAGAAGAGCAAAAGGAGAAAAATGACATCAATCAAGGGGGTCATCCTGACAGTAAAACTGAACTTGCTATTTGTAGTTTTGATCGGAAGCTTCATCGCTTAGATCCTTTTCAAGTGGAGGAACTTCCTCTTTACTGGCTGAAAACTCTATACGGGTGATGCCCAGGGCAGCGATCTTCTGCATCACCTTTTGCACAATATCATAAGGAATATTCTCGTCTCCCCTAAACTGGACTGTGCTTCTTTGAGGGTAATGAACCTTCTGCCAGATCGCGTCCTCCAGATTATCTAGAGAAGCCCTCTCTCTCCCTAAAAAGATAAGTTTCTCCGATTTTACGGTTATGAGTATCTTTTTTATGATCTGATCCTTACTCTCTTTAGCTTCATCTGCTTTTGGCAAATTCACCCTCTTGATGAGGACTTCAGAGAAATTGATCATCATTACAATGAAGATGGTGATAAGAAAAATTACATTGATAAGGGGAACCATATTCACCGTGAGTGAAGACCACCCTCTTTTTCTATAGGTACGCATGATTATTTCCTTTGATTATTAGGTTTCAATGAGGTTACTAGTTCCTCTGCAGTAAGAACTGCTTCTCCGGTGAATTCATCGAGGCGATTTTTAAAGATGGCAAAAAAGTAGAGAGCAGGAATTGCTACGATTAAACCCATGCAGGTGGTGATCAGGGCCTCAAAGATACCACCGGCTAGCTGCTTGGGCTCGATGGCACCGGTTACTTGTGATATCTCATTGAAGCAGCGAAGCATACCAATTACGGTTCCCAGAAGTCCCATCATAGGGGAGATGTTACCGATAACATTTAAATGCTCAATTTTACGGGCTATCCGGGCGCTGAGCGCCTCGCTGGCATCTTCCATAGCTTTGATCATTGCCTGATAACCAAAATCAGCCTCGTTTAAACCGGCCATCACTACCTGGGAGAGAAATGAGGTTCTCTCCTGATTCAGCTTCTTAAGCTCTTCAAACTTGTGATCCTGAATAAGTTTTTTGAGAACCGCTACATCTCTCGGTGGGGTAAGTTTCGATTTCCTGATAGTGATAGCATAATCAATTACCAAGCCTAGAGCAACAATGGAGAGCAGAATAATCAGGTACCCTACAATCCCTCCTTTCATAATGAGCTGGAACATGCTCATCTTCTTTCCCTTTTCCTTCACCTCCTGACCTTCAACTGGAACCTCTTCCTCCAACGTGAGGGATTCTCCGGTGGTCTCTTTCTCCAAAGCGATGGTGCTCTCACTCCCTTCTTGACTCCAGATCTCAGCAGGAGAAAAAGTGCCTATTATAAAGATAATTAGTACCCCTAGTATAAAAAATCCTTTCTGTTTCATACCTCCTCCTTTTCTATTAAATGGTATTTTTGAACTGAACCACAGAGCGCAGAGAAACATTAAATATAAATAAATTAGGACTTATTTTATTCCCTTCACTCTGTGTCCTCTAAACCTTTTTGAAGCTTCCCTCCGTGTCCTCTGTGGTTTTATAATTTTATAGATTCTTCAAAAACTCATCCAGACACACCTCCCATCTGGTTCCAAAAACAAGAACCACCATCTGCCTGATTACTTTTTCCTCATCAATTAAACGTGCGCTCTCACCCCCTCCTATCTCAGCAAAAAGCTTAAACTCATCCATCACCTCTTTTTGCCATCCATTTTCTATCGGTTTCAGAGAGGGACGGCTTGTATCTAGAGTAGCCACCATGCCACCCATCTTTTTTCTGAATTTTTCAATCAATTTCCTAGCTTTTGGCATATCCTGATGGTGGGGTGGTGCATCTCCAATCAGCAGGATAATCTTCTTTGAATACTTCCCCCAGTTAAGATCATCAATGGCTACCCTCAAAGCTTCATCTACAGCCTCTTCTTTATCACCACCACCCACCGGATCAATATCTCTCAAAAAAATCTGTAAGGATTTAGTTCCATGAGTAAGTTGATGTACCTTGGTTACAAAATCATCACCTACATCACGATAGGTAACCAGTCCAATCCTGGCTGTGGGCACCAGTTTTTTGAAGGTAGCAATCAGATTGGCTATTTTAATCTTAACCCCTCTTAGAAATTCTGCCATGCTGCTGGTTGAGTCAAAAACGAAAACGACATCCAGCCCCCCCTCTCGCAATATCTGGATATGTCTGCTGAATGATCCGGCAAGTTTTTCTTCACTTGTATAAAGAAGCTGTCGATCAGTTGCAGTGTTAAGCCACTTACGATCAATGGTTTCAATTCCAATGAGGTCGAGTTCTTCCCGAATGGTTGGTTCCGGGTAAAACTTAACATCCGGCAACACGGGACGATACTCAGCTTGAGGAAGAGGGTAAGTCATATGGTTATTTACCTTACATTGATCTAAGTAGTTCTTGGTCTGGAAACTAAACCGATCACTCTTTCCTTCCTCAAGCACAATGGTAGCAGCTGGTTCTTCTTCCTTTTTCTGTATGGGAATGTACCAGGTTGTATATGCGGAAAGGGTGAGAATGATTACGTGGATAAAAAAGGAGAGAGTAAAGGGGGAGGTGATCAATAGAAAGAGCTTAAAGGGTGAGAGACGCCTGATAAAATTCCATGCATTTTCTGTAAATCTCATCTTTTTTTCTCCAAGCTTTTTTATAATGAAGAACAATAATTTTTCTACATATCACAGATGGGATATATTTTCATTAATAAACAGTTCGCTTCACACCGAGAGGGAAGCGTCAATTCCACCGCTCGCAGAGTAACAATAGTAGGCAGCCGAGGATGACTTAGCCAGATACGAATCTTGTTCATTTCATTCTTCCCAATTATGATATAATCTTCGATTATAAAACTCTGCTCTTATTATCCTATTATAAATTTCGGTTTTATTACTGCTACCAAACTAGGCACCAGAAGGAGTCCCCCCACCATATTGAGCAGCAGGATGATCGCCAGGAAAAATCCCATGGAGGCTTGAAACATTAGAGGAGAGAATATCCAGAAGATAATACCTGCAGTCATTGCTATGGCGGTGAAGACTATCGGTTCTCCTACCGATGTCATGGCAATCTCGATAGCACTCTTCAGGTTCTGAGAAATCTTATATTCTTCCAGAACCCTGCCCAGCATGTAGATACCATAGTCTACCCCCAATCCTATCCCCACCGCAGCAACCGGTAGAGTACTCTGGGTAATGGTTATGGGCATAGGAAGTAGATAGAACATTCCTGTGGCCATCATGGAGAATGCAATGAGATTAGATACCATAAGGGGAATGGTTAGCATAAACGCTGCTACCATGGATCTGAACATTACCCAACAGATAATAAATATGGCAAGCAGAGCCCAGCCAAGTGTCTTCCAATGATACTCTTCAATAACCTCATTAATAGCTGCCTGAACCCCAAAGGGACCTCCCGCCAGTGTGTATCTCATAGGAGGTTGAAGCGTTGAGTGCTTTTCGATGTATTTCTTAACTCTCGCCATAACGGTCTTTATAGTGGATGTGGTTTTGTCCCTGCAGTAGATCATAATGTTTGTATATTTGTCTTCTGCATCAACGAACCTGTCCACGCTTCCTGGTTCTCCCCGCCTGATAGCCATACCGTAGTTAAAACAAATGTCACTATCATTTGTGGGGAAAAAGTACCAGTTAGGATCACCCTCATGGGTGAAGCTATTAGTATCAGCAAATCCTGTAATAATCGATTGGGTAAACATAACCAGCCTTCCTGGCGTCTCTCGCATAAACCTCTCAAACCGATACATATCTATAAGATTTTCACCACACATCCTTCTTTGTTTTCCAGGACATGATAGTAAATCATCTTGCTTTTCCCCCTCCATTACTACATAAAGTGGGCTCAGGATAGGCATACTGAAGGCGATCCTAAAGCCATCACGGTTGTACCTATGCCAGGGCCAGAGTAAGGGGGAACCGGGAAGGGCATCTCCTACCTGGATGTTTCTTGCTCCCAGATATCCTACGATAATCAATATGGGTACCATGACAAAGACCACCAGACTTCCCTTGCCTCCGATGAAAGATCCAACCGTGGCCAGCATTCTATCCAGGATGCCCTTCCTCTCAAATTTCCTGAGAAGTCTGGGAGAAATGGGCAAGAAGCTTAGTATGATGGGCACCAGGATCAGAGCAATAACAATCTGGGCACCACACCAGAAGGTACAGGATATGGTGATCTTCTGGAGAATTTGGATAGGGGTTAGTGCGATGAGGATAATGCCCATGGCATCGGTAGTGATGGCAGTAAACCCCGGTTTAAACATGGTTTCGATTACTCTCTTACAAGCACTTTTCCCCTCCTTTACTATCAGACACTCTTCTGTATAGCGTTTGATTACCTGAACTGTGTGGCAGGCCGCCCGGGAGGCAACCAAAAAGGGAAATACCAGGATGAGAGGATCCAGATTATAATCCAAAAGGCTCATGAGACCTAACCCCCACACACCGCTTAAGAGAGCTGCCAGAACAGGGAGCACGGTTGCACGAATAGATCGATACCAATAGTAGAAAAGGAAGAGCACCACAAGAAAAGTTACGATCATAATTTTAAGAACACCCCCCACATAAGAATCGACATACCCAAGGTGCATAGGCTCTCCGTGTATGGAGAGGACGTGATTATCATCCTCATACTTCTCCTGCAACCCGCGCAGCTTTTTAAAGACCACTGCGTAGTCTATCTCGTCTTCAAAGAAGTCTGCTGTGATTCTGGTCTTTTTACAGTCAAAAAAGACAAAGCTCCCGTAGTAAAAACTACCGTATATCTTTTCTCTTAGCCTTTCTGCTTCCTCTTGTGTCTTAGGTACATCAGGCCACATCAGGGGAACGGCGTGTGAACCGGTTGGGGTTATCTCCATTATCATCATCTTTTTCAAAGCGATGGAAGCAATCTTGAATCGGTCTACGGAGGGGATGTAGTATAGCTCATCAGTGATGTCTCTTATCTTTTGAAGGGTGGTTGGATTGAAGATATCCCCTTTCCTCACCTGGAGCACCATGACCACTGAATTGGCGCCACCAAACTGGGACCTAATCCTGTTATGTAGTGTGATGTACTCATGTCCCTGGGGAAGCAGATCAGCAAATTTGGTATACACCTTTAAATCTCCTACTTTGTATATAAAGAGAAGGGTAATTAAAAGGGTGGTACTAAGAATCCAGATCCTTTTTTCAATGATGAAATCTGAGAACGTTTTCATAATTTTCCTTTCCTAGTGCTTTTATCCTCTCCTTTTCTTCCTTTGCCCTTCTAAAGGTGATAACTCCTTCATGAGGGCACGCATCCATACAACTAAAACAGAGGCAACAAGTAGCCGGCATCTCGTTGTCTTGATTGCGAATGTCAATGTGGAAGGGGCAGGCTTCCTCGGCATGACAAATTTTACAGTTTTTACATTTTGATCTGTTGAAACGTATACGCCAGAGGCTGTTCTGCCCGGCAAGGGCCCAGTAGGATGAAAGCCAACAAAAATGGGTGCACACTTTTCGCCAGGGGAAGAGGAATGAAAGGATGAAGAGCCCATACATAAAAATGAGTGCATACCACACTTCAGTTTCCAAATTAAAAACAGTCTCTATAAAGTACACGAGCAATAATGCTAAAAGATGGGTAAAAGGCACAAAGGGAGCGTTTTTATCTACAGGACCACTCAAATACATAGCAGATGAGTGGCTCTGCTTCTCAATGGCCTGAGGCATTTTCTCTATAGGACGTTTATAGGTAAGGTTTTTGTAGAGGGTGTCTTGCAAAGTGGCGTTTGGGCAAAACCAGCTACAGTGTGGTCTTCCTATCACAAATGATGCGATAACTGCAGTTAAAAAATATACTACCCAGTAAATCAAGTCAAGCCTTGATAATCATATAAAGGTTACCATCTGTTAAAAGATCCTATAAAATTAGTTTGGAGTAAAGATAAACAAACTAACCAAACTAACAGGAAGGAGGAAACAGATGGAACATATACTAGGAATAGATTTACATTCAGACAATGGGTACTACGGAATTATTGAACCAGATGGCAAAAGAGTGTTTAAAAAAAGATTACCAAACGATTTACCCACAGTATTATCGACCTTAGAACCATACAAAGAAACTATAACAAGTATTATAGTAGAGTCAACCTATAATTGGTACTGGTTGGTAGATGGTCTTATGGACAACGGTTACAACGACAGAGTTCAATTAGCTAATCCTGCCGGTTTTAAGCCTTATGAGGGTCTTAAGCATGCAGACGACAAGACCGATACCTTTTTTCTCACCGAACTCAAAAGGCTTGGGATATTGCCAGTGGGTTATATTTATCCGAAGGAAGAGCGGCCGGTACGGGATCTTTTGAGGAGACGAATGATGCTGGTGCGGCAAAGGACCAGCCATATATTGAGCTTTCAATCTCTCATAACCAGGCAAACAGGTACAAATATGTCCTGCAACACTATCAAGGGGTTGCAGGAGGATTACATTGAAGAACTCTTAGATGAAGATCATTTGATACTGGCCGGAGAGACAAACATCTCTGTTATTCATTTTTTAACTGAGAAGATTCGGCTGTTAGAAAGAGCTGTGCTGAGAAGAATAAAACTTAAGCCGGCGCATAAAAAACTTTTAACCGCACCGGGCATAGGGAAGATACTAGCATTGACGATCATGCTTGAGACCGGAGATATAAGAAGGTTTGCCAGCGCTGGCAACTATACCTCCTACTGTCGTTGTGTAAAGAGCAAGCGCATGTCAAACAGTAAGAGAAAGGGAGAAGGCAACCGCAAGAATGGCAACAAGTATCTTGAATGGGCATATGTAGAAGCGGCTAATTTTGCAAAGAGGTTTTGTCCTGAGGCCAAGAGGTACTATCAAAGGAAAATGGCCAAGACTAACCAGATTGTGGCAACAAAGGCACTGGCCAGTAAACTATCCAAGGCATGTTATTTCATCATGAGGGATCAGGAGGTATTTAAAACGGAAAAGATATTTGGCTGATTAACAGGCTGCGGCAGTGAACCAGCAAAGGGGTTGGTGAAAATCTCTGAGACTTGATTGGCAGCTGTCGCATCCTACCTTATTAAGCCATACGGTTGAGTTCGGTTTTTTATTTCGCCCGTGCTATGAGCCACAAGGGGGTGGACATAAGAGCCATAGATTTGTACTAATCGTTTGGACATGGTACGGTACTGAAGATTTTCAGGGGTGTGATGCCTGGGGTTTTTTAAGCTGGCCAGTATGGAGCATGATAAACCTAGATCCAGATGGGTGACTGAACGGAATAGTTTATAAACAACTATCGCCGTACTTAAGAAATGATAGAAATAACAGGTGCGGAATAAAAGATGGGGCCTGATCGTAATGGTAGTTAGACTTAACCAAAAGATCTGCTTAAAAAAAGAAAGATTTTTTGCCGGTGGGTAGTTTTATCTCTTGACAAGGAACCTTTAATGGGTGACCCCTTAATTAAGGCAAATGCAGTACCTGTCGCATAGAAAATGAAAAAAAGTGTCTGGCACATTATGCGGGCACTGACTATCGTGAGTCTCTCCTTTTTATGGGGATTTTCATCCGTCTTTCCTGTTATCAACAGCAGAAATGGTGTCAAACTGATGATGAGGGTTAAGGCGAAGTAAAGGGCATTGTGTCCACTTGGCTCTTTTTCCAGGAGGACGGGGTAGGTGAGCGCACCAATTAATGTAGGGAAAAGCCACATGTGTGCAGCAAGTTTTATCCTCCCGGCAAAGTAATTGTGGTGAAACAGATTAAAAAACCCTGTGCCAAATACAAATAAAATGCCAGGCTGAAGCACCTTAGTCCCAAAAATACCTATTATGTAGAGAATAATTGCAGCACCAAGTGCATATGTATGTATATCAATAAAACGCTGTTTAGTAATATTCATAGGATAACCTTCTTATTGTGGTAAAGCTTGCTGAAGTCTTGGGAGAAGCTCATTCCATTCACTTGGCGTTATCATCACTCCAGAGGCAATGTATACAGCCATAAAGGCAATACCAACACCTATAACGGTCCACCTACGGGCACGCGTGACACCTGTCCTCCTTCCCAGCATCCACAGTGAGGTCATATAAAAGACGAAGAAGATGATCATAGAAGTCCTGGATCTTCCCAGAGCAATTCTGGTAAGGACTTCAGTACTCTGTGTACCCAGATTTTCTAACACCGCCTCAACAGCATAAAATAGTGCTTGATTAAGGAAACCAATGGGAATGAGGGTTACCGTGGTGAAACGAAGTGAGTCTACATATTTCCTATCACGCAGAACATAGTGTATAACAGTGGCTAAAAGTGCTATAAGTATAAGTCCTAGAATAGCGCCGATTGAAATTCCAACAAGGCGCTCAAGATTTTCATTGCGAGTGTGAAGTACTCCTTTTAAAAACTCCGTTGTATCAATTAGAAATGAAGGATATTGGATATGGAAGAGATCGACTGTCTTCTCATCGGCAAGTCCCCAATATTTGCCGAACATGTATACCGGGATAAGGATCTCCAGAATTCTCGCCCATCGGGCAAGCGGTGTGGTGTAGTTATTTTCCATACAATTTCAACCTTTTTTTTATCAGTTATCCTATGCTAAGACTGTAATTTAGCCTGTTAATTCTTTACCTCTGTCTTCCTTTTCTTCTTCTCACCCCCCTTCTTCTATCATGTATTGTTTCAGTTTTTGAATATTCGCTCTTTTCTCTTGATTTATCTCGATGTATAATGGCTCATACTCTACTTAAATGTCCAGAAATGTCTAGGGATTTTTGCACCGACCAGCTTCCCATTAGATAGTTCATCACGTGAGATGTTTATCTGTAACAATTTACTACTATCTATACTATACTAAGAGTGTTAGCACACTTACTATCACCTTCAGATAAAGAATTTGACCGTGGCTTTTTTTTTTGATATTCCTTACCTATCTTTTGATTAAAGAAGCTTATAGTGATAAAAACACAGTCACATAGGTTAATAAACTGGGAGGGCATGGAGTCGTAATAAATAAAAAACTATAATACTCATGGTCACCTAACAAGATGTTTTCAAGAAAATAGGGTTTCGACTTTTTTACTTACAGAGAAGCGTTGTTAACGAAATAAAAAACGTAAATTCGTGACAAAGTATTATCTGAATGGTGGGATTTAAATGTATAATATTTCTTTATCTGCATTTTTCCCATGTTATAACGAAGAAAAAAATTTAGAACGACTGGTGCGCGAGGCAATCCAGGTTTTAAATAATTTAGTTAAAAAATATGAAATTCTGATAATAAATGATGGGAGCAACGATACTACTGGCCTTATTGCTGACAGCTTAAGCGAGAGATATAGCAATGTGCTCGTTATTCACCACCACACAAATGGTGGGTATGGGGCAGCCTTAATATCTGGATTTAATAACTCCTCATATGAGTGGATATTCTTTACGGATGGAGACCATCAATTTTTTGTGAAGGAAATTGAGTTGCTTTTGGCTGAAATTGATAGTCATGATGCACTTATCGGATTCAGAAAAAAAAGACGAGATTCTTGGCATAGAATTATTTATGCGCGCTCCTGGAATGTGCTTATCAAGCTGCTTTTTAACCTCAAAGTCAAAGACATAAATTGTGCTTTTAAATTAATCAAAAAAAAATCACTTGAGGGCATAACACTACACTCTTCAGGAGCGATGATCAGTACTGAACTTTTAGTGAAGTTAAAGCTTTCAGGTGCATCTATCAAGGAAGTAGGGGTGTCCCATAAACCACGGCTGTTCGGCACGCAAACAGGAGGTAATTTAAGAGTGATACTTAAGGCTTTCCTAGAGCTTTTCAAATTGTATAGAGCAATGAGAAAGCAGTAATGAGCGTTAAAATCTTGAAACACTATTAAACTACTATAGTGTGTAAAGGAAATGATAGGACTTCTATTTCTATTTCTTTCTTTATGGATTGGTTTCATTGTTGAAGACGAATTTGATATTTTAGAAAAAAACTTTTGGGCAAAGTTATCATTTGCCATAATCGTTGGAAGTTTCCTCGCAACATGGCTCACCTTTGCTCTATCTCTCCTTATTGGATTTACCAAATTCTCCATTTATCTCAGCCTTCTTATAATGGCGATATATGTAACTTACTCAAAGATCAGGAAGGGTAAAAACATTCTTTGGTTCAGGGAGGAGGTTTTAATAAATAGATCGATACCACTTGTCCACGTGCTTCTCCTCTTATTTATCATGCCCTTCTTCATCTTCGGAGTGTGGGAAACAAAATCAGGTGATATAATGTACTATGGTAACTATACCGATCTCTCTTATCACCTGTCGATTATTTCTTCATTTATAGAACAAACCAACTTTCTTCCTGAGAATCCTCAGTCTGCCGGGTCTAAAATGAGCTACCACTTTTTGGTTAACTTTCATTCTGCGATACTCCACCTGGGTGGTTTTGGCCTATTTTTATCAGTCATCATTCCCCAAATATTGTTTTCCTTTGCACTGGCAACAGTGCTCTACTATTTTTACAGGCTGGTCTTGAAGAGTGAAATTTCCACCTTTTTTTCCGTTTTCCTTTTAATCATGGGTCATATAGCTTTTTTTAATTTCCTCTTTGCCGTTTTGGGACATCCAGTATCAAATATGAAGTTTGATGTAACCTCGTGGCCCAGTATCAGGGAACAACTGCTTTTTCCATTTTTCAATTTCTTGGACCCCATCATTAATTATTTTCATCCACAACGACCTTTTCTTTTTGCTTTTCCTTTGGCTCTCATGGTGTTGTCAGGTATATACAAGATGTTTCTAAAAGAAGGAGCGGATACTAAAAATCTTTTTTTCCTTGCACTTTTGATAGGACTCACACCTCTTTTTCACACACACACTTTTCTCGTTTTTGTTCCTATACTCACTATAGCTGCACTATTTAAGCGGGGAGGGTACAAGCAGACCTTCCTATCTTTGTTTCCCCTTACACTTGCTATTGGTCAAATTTGGTTTATCCTTTCCCAGCCTAAAGCTTCTGGCTTTTCTGGGTTTGATGTACACACACTCGGAGGAGGACTCACAGATTTAAATATTCTTGATTCTAAATTTTTAACCAGGATTGTGTTTTGGATAAGAGCTGCCGGCTTTCCTTTGATTTTGGGATTTGCTGGTTTTACTTTTCACTTTATTAAAAATAGGGTGTTTTCTCTGCACGCAGTAGAGGGCAGAAAAAATACTATTCTTTTGATTTTTTTCAGCATTCCCTTCCTGTTTTTTTTATTACTAAATTTCTATCGCTTTTCACCAAACTGGGGAGATAGCAATAAGTTTTTTTTCTACTTTGATGTGATGCTTGCTATCTTTGCTGGCAAGCTACTTGGGTCCTGGTTTAAAGAGAATCGATGGGCAAAAACATGTGCTGTGGTAGTAATTGTTATAGCAGCTATAGGGCCCTCTTTATTTGAAGCATATGTAGTTTTTTCAAAACCAGGTAGTCTTCTTTTTACCGGCTGTAGTAGAAATGTTGCTTACTGGATCAAATTAAATACACCGAGAGACGCAATATTTTTAACGAGCGATGATGTAATTCACTATGTTCCTTCTCTTGCTGGCAGGAGAGTGGTTGACGGTTCATACACCTGGAATACTGGATTCAAGAAACCAGGAACAGATAGTGATGTGCGCACAATCTATAGAACTGGCAGCCGTAGACTTCTCCGAAAGTATGGTGTCACGCATCTCCTTGTAGGTCCTCATGAAAGAAGAAAATATACAATTAACGAAGAAGCCCTGGAGGAATACACACTCGTTTATGACCAAAAGTGCCACAGAGTTAGTTATAAAATTTATGATATTACAAAAAAATCGCCCCAGAAAATTAGCAAGAAAGAGATATTCTCGACAGAGGATACAAGAACAAAAAAAATAGTATTCTTAAGCGATATGATCCCTGTGAGGGTGATTCAGGAGTATAGCACCTTACGACGTGATACTAACATTTATGATAAGCCAATCATATTAGATGGGAAGAGATATAAAAAGGGACTTGGGACCCATGCTAATTCAGAAATCGTGTTTCAATTGAACCGAAGTTTCAGATATTTCAAAAGTGATGTTGGTCTTGATGACACCGAAGACATGACTCCAGGAAGTGTTGTATTTACAGTTTATGTGGATGGGAGATTGAAGTATAAGACGCCTGTTATGCGCTGGGATTCTGAAACTGAACATATTAAGGTTGATATAATGGGTGCAGAGGAATTAAAGTTGACGGTAGAGGATGCCGGTGATGGTGATAGCTGTGACCATGCAAGTTGGGCAGGTGCTATAGTCTATTAGAAAATGGTGACGTAAAAGGTTGTGTGGTATGTTGCTATAAACCCTTGCCCACAACCACTGACCTATAAAGAAAATTAGAAGGAAGAGAACTCCTGATAAATTTCAGAGATAAACTATTAAGCAAAACTCTAGAGAATCAGGAAACCATAAGAAGTATACTATGAGGAGGGTCCTGTAGTGGTGAGGGCAATGGAGGAAGATGAAGAGTTTAAAGAAGAGGTGAGGGCTTTAGTTTCTAGAGGATTAAGGGTATGGGAAAAGAGCTCATCAAAAGTATGGGTTTTAGTTTCACGCTGATCGGGTTTTTCACTATTCTTATTTTTGGTTTAGTCAAAGGAGCTTTATCATTTAGATTTTTCGCTTACTCAATTTCAATTTTTATTATTGGGGGTATTTTAATACAAACACTGAAATACAATAGTGTTATAGCGACTAAACAATCTTTTCCAAGTAAATATCGGAACTTAATTATTTTGGGATTTATAATAGGGTATGCAGCTTTAATAAGATTATTGTTTTTTAATGGCTTTGGAGGACATGATGATTGGGCATATCTTTTTTATACACGCTCACTAATAAATAGCATAACTGAAGAGGCATTTAATACCCTTTGGGGAATGAGACAGTTAATTTATATGCCTATTGTTGGTATCTTCAGTCTGACAAAACCCTCATATGCTGGAGCATTTATTCCCACATTTGCAGCTGCTTTAGGTGAAATTGTCTTAATTTATGTAATCACAAAAAGATTGTTTCAAGACGACATATGTGGTTACCTTGCAGCTGCTATTTTAGCACTATACCCTTTAAATACTTTTTGCTCTACTACTATACGGGGAGATATCGAAGTCAGCCTATATTCTTCTTTAAGCGTTTATCTCTTCATCCTCTCACACCAGTTCCTTTCTAAAGATAAATGTGATAAAAACAAAGGGTGCTTCCTTTACCTCACTGGAGTATTAGCAGGAATTGCGACATTAGTAAAAGAGACGTGCCTGATGCTTCTTTTTCTCTATTTTATTCTGTTTCTCATTGATTCTTTCCACTCAAGGAAGATTCTAGTTCGATATGTTTTTATCACTATAGGCATCCTCACCATTATAGGGATTGAAGGGGCCTTTTATTACTCTACGACAGGAAATTTTTTCAATCGTTTTCTAAAAGGAACCATGCACTACCATAAGGTGTTTGAACTAGGTGAAGTAGCAATGGACAACACCAGAGATTTTGCGTATCTTCCCTGTCTATTATTCCAACTTCCCTTTAAAAAATGCTATGCTTTAGGAGTATACAAGTGGAATATCAATAACTACATTTCATTCGATTTATACTTCTATCTCTTTGTCATAGGTATCTTGTATCTCCTTTACAAGAAGGACCGGCGTTCTTATTTCGTAATGATCTGGGTAACAAGCCTAGTCTTATACCTTGAATTTGGGAGTGATAGCCTCTTACACTATTTTCCTATCCATAAAGAGCCCCGATATCTTACTATTGCATCTTTACCAGTTCTCATAATCCTAGCCAGAGCAACACTTCTTTTTTTGTCCAATGGTAAAAATAAAGTTATCAGGTTGCTGATTATCATAACCTTAGCAGCTACTTCTATCTACATGGGATTTTGTAATATCAAATCGAATCACACCCTCTATGGAAAACCTATGATGTCTGCTACTAAAGTTTATGATTTTGTAAAAAAACGTCCTAAAGAAAATTTCTGGGCAGATTACTATATGGCTCAGTATCTCGAGCTTAAAACTCACTATCAGCACAAGGATAGTATTCATGGATTCAAAGGGAATAAAGATAATGGATTTATCCAAGATCTCGCTTTCATTAATTGTGATAGCGCAAAGAATACCTACCTTATCCTTACCAAACCTATCTATTGTTATACCGATATTTTTAAAAATAAGGCTTGTTTGAAAAAAGATCTTCTGGAACAATATCCTCTGATTCATAAATACGTCGGTGGCAACTATATAACCCGCATTTACTATATTTCCGATGCTCGACCTTTCACTAGCAAAGAGAAATGTTCCTAAGATCAGTGACGTACGCTTTGAGGCAGAAAGACTTAAAATGCCCATACAATTGCCTTACAATAAAACTTTTTACCTTGACATCCTTCTCTCTATATAATAGCCTTCTCAATGCTGTTTTCTCCTGATATTGTATGATTTTAGATAAATAATATGCCCCTTCCCTTTATTTTTTGAGGATAAAAGGAGTGACGATATGGCAAGAGTTGAGTATAGGGATATGATAGACTTCACCAAAGTGATTCTTGAAGATTTTAAACTCTTTGAAGGAATAGAACTGGTTCCCTTAGAAACCTATCAGGAAATGGATACCAAACCTGCTCGGGAATTCAAGACACCCATGGCGAGTGGATTCTATAAACCCTATACTATTAAGGGAGATAGCAAAATTGAGAAGATCACTATTGGAGAGCTTCACTATATGAGGAGGGCAAAATACTGCAGCCTCAACCTGACCGCAAGCGATGATTATGATCTTCCCATCTACGCATGTGAATTTGACGAGTCTGCTCCTCGCGTGGGTATTACTGTGGATTTTATGCCTACGGTCGACATTGCGGTGCATGAAGAGTATGTTGAAAAGTATTTAGCCCCACTGGCTGACCTTTGGAGAAAATATCGCACCATCCCGGGTTTTACCAAAGAAGGACGTTGCCTTGTTCAAAGAAGATATGGACCCTGGCCTTGGGCACGGGAAACACTCTCCCCCTACTGTTTGGATGGAAGGGTTGAGGAGAGGGAAGATCGAAGTAAGGTGATTGAGGCTATAGTGGAATACGCCAGGGTATGGCTTGAGCTTTGGAGAAAAGCTGAACCAGTAAAGGACCCGGAGTATAAGCAAGAGATGATTATGAGGAAAAAGACGATGCAGAGGTATTATCGAGATAGAGATCCTGGTGGGGAGGTGCTCAAAAAGATTTTTGGTGAAGGTAAGCACCGCCTCTTTGTGAGTCTAGTGTTTTAAAGGAGTGCGAGATGGAAGAAATATAAAACCACAGAGCACACAGAAAAAAATTTATTTTAGAACTCTCTGTGAACTCTCTTGTTTCTGTAACTCAAAGAGAATTCCCTTTAAAATAAATTTACTGTGAAAGACAGAAAGATATAGAGGGCTAAGAATAAAGATAGATGGATAGGGCAACACATAATAGATTAATTAGAAAATCGGGTCATTTAAGAGTTAAGGGTGGTATAAATGCTAAACAAAATATGGCAATCATATATGTCTGAGTAAAAGCACTGGATAAAAGAGTCGGTTTTTTATTCAACAAGGGTTGGAGGACACAAAGGGAGTAAAAATCCTTTTGAATTATTGATATTTAATATTATCTCTGTGTTCTCTGTGGTGGATTTTTAACAATACGAGGGGAGAGAGATGGGAGAAGGTAAAAAATGGTCACCTTATCTTGAGAAGATGAGGGAACAGATTGATCAGCTTAAAATGAGTGAGGTCAAGGAATGGGAGGGTCATGATTTAACACCTGCTCTAGAGTTTAAGACCTCCGAGGTCCATGGAGGTTTCAAGGCCTATAGCACAGAAAAGGTAGAGAAGATAGGTATCGGCAATTTCTATCTAAATGAAAAGATTCACTGTGGCTTCTGTACCATCTTCCCTCGCGAAGACCATGATCTACCCATTTTTATCTCCCGATGGGAGGAAGGGGAAAAAGAAATTAGCTTTCTGGTAGATCTCATGCCCACGGTAGACTCCCTCATTGATGAGGACTATCGGAAAAGATATTTGGAGTCGGTACAACCACTCTGGGAGAGATATGCCAACCTCCCTGGCATCTGTCCTGAAGAGAGCGATGTTATTCGATCACTGTGCTCAATCATCTATACGGCAGCGAAGGTTCCTGTTGAGAAGGAGGGGATGCGTCTGGCAGCACTTGCTCCTCATACTGAGTATCTAAAGAGCTACCTCAATTTCTTGCGGGAGGCCAATCCCATAGGGAGTGGTGCCAAGCGCAAAGAGGTCAAAAGAAAGAGAGAGGCACTGAGGGGAACACTGCGTACAAAATTTTTTAAAGAAGTCCTAGAAGACCCCATGGGTAATGCTATGGGAGACAGGCTTTCAGAACTGGTGGTTACCATCTTGTTCTAAACAAAGGAGTTAACGATGGGTATTGTGGATATACTCAAGAGAGGGATTGAATTTACCAACACTGATGAGACTGCAAAGGGGATGATGGTGGATTTTAAGGATCATAAAGTGGGCATCATGTTGGATACCGATGAAATCACCCAGGTGGTAAAAGACGGAACTATCTTCCTGGAAGAGGGTATAAGGGAGGATTGTCATGTTGTCCTGAAGATGAAGACAGTAGATTTGTGTGGTGCTATTGACAACAGCTTTGATCTCATGGAGATCAGGGAAAAGGGAGAAATCATAAAAGGTGATATCACAGATCCCAATCTCCCTGTCCATCTTATGGCAACTTTTCCCTTCTTTGATGCCATGGTGAGGTTGTACGAAAGCGATCCTGAGTTTAAGAAACAGGTTGATGAAGTAAAATCTTTTCTTTAAACTGGTGAGAGTGTATGGTTAGACATATAGTAGATGTAGAAAAGTGCCGGGGTTGTGGAAAGTGTGTTGAGATCTGTGGCTTAGAGCTATGGATATTGGTAGAGATAGACGATGGTAAGAAAAAGGCCCGGGTAACGGAAGAGGCTGCAGAGATCTGCCACTGCTGCCTCTCCTGCCAAGATGCATGCCCGGAAGAGGCTATCTTAGTGAGGGATGAGTAAAAAAGTGTTTCTTTTCTTAAAAAAAAAGTGGTAGCTTCTCCTCCTATAGGAGATATAGTGTTTATATAGTGTTCGTTTATTGATCACACTCTCAGAAGTTTCAGGACAAAAGAACGGTATCTAAAATGGAGGTAAAGGAGAGAAGATGGCAAAGGAATATGATCTCATTGTAGTGGGGGCAGGCCCTGCCGGACTTATGGCAGCTAAAACGGCAGGAGAAAACGGGCTTAATGTCGCCTTAATTGAGAGGAAAGAGAGGGTTACCGATATTAATCGAGCCTGTGCTATGATGTTGGTCTCTCTTGAGGGGAAATACTTAGGAGAAAGAATCCTTTTAAATACGAGAGAAAAGCGGCTCTGTTTCCCTAGGTATGGTTTTTCGATCCCCTACGAAGGACCTCATCAGGATTTTTATACCTGGTCCATCTATTCCCACAATGGGCATAAGATTCAGCTGGGTGACTATCAAGAGAACGTTCGAAAGGGAGAGGCCGGAAGGGCAACCGCAGTGTATAATAAGGAGATTCTTTTAAAAGGTCTCCTGCAAGAGGTACTCTCTCATCAGGTTGATGTTTTCCCCTCTCACAATGTAATCAGAGCAATTAAAGATGGTGGGAAGGTAAAGGTACTCACTCGGGAGGGGAAGTCTTTTAAAGGTACTTTTGTTATTGGTGCTGATGGTCGGTCATCAAGGTTAGCCCAGACCCTAGGGTTAAATCGGGGCAGAAAGTTCTTTGGTACTGCTATTACCTTAGGATATGAGATGTTAGGGGTGGAACCTCCGGAAAAGTACGCCCTTTTTCAAATCTTTCTCAATGAGAGACCTCCTATGCGAATTTGGATGACTCCACGAACTGGGAAAGACGAACATTTCGTTATGGTTACTTCTCTTACTCCTGGAGCGGACCACACTGCTACTTTTGAGAGGTTTTCTAAGAAAGGATTCTTTTCATCTTGGTTTCAGAGGGCTGAGTTAAAGCGCACTTTATCTTCTGTAGGTAATATGGTATCCCATATTGAAAATCCTTATAAAGATCAGGTTATTCTCATTTCTGATGCCGTATGGTGTCAGGAGGCTGAGATGACAGGGGCTGTCATTAGTGGCTGGAAGGCAGCTAGTGCAGTTACCTACGCCTTGGTTGAAGGAAAGATTTCTAGGGAGGGTGTGTCCAGTTTCCTTGACTGGTGGTGGGAAGAAGTCGTTAAGGCATATAACTATCAGGATATGGTTCGAAATGCAGTTCTTCCTTATATTCTTACCCCAGATGAGATTGATTTTCTATTCAGTCTCATTAAAAAGCCTCTGCCCAGTATCTTTGATCCCTATGAAACCCCAAAGCTTATTGGTGGTGCACTGGCGGAGGTTATGCCCATTATTGCCAAGGAACGACCTGTTATCCTTCAAAAACTGACTCAAATGCGGTCAACCCCATTAGAGAAAATATTTGAAGGATGTATCCGGGCAGGTTTCCCCTCACGTATGCTCTGCTAAATCCCAGAGAACAGGGCAATTCGCTATCACATTTTTATTTTTTTCTGGTAGAGAATTTTGGTGGGTTCTGAAACGAGTGTTTGATACTGGATTCTAGATAGTGAGCAGATACCTCAGATTAGTGATATTGAAAATATCACACATCCAATACCTGGTATCTCGCATCAAGTATCCTCTCTTTTGATTACACTTTGTTCATGTGAGGTTCTTTAAAGTGAGTAGGAAGGAAATTTAAGTGAAAGGAGGTAGATACAATGGAGTGTAAATTAATTAAGGGTGACTCATTACAATTCGGGACGTATGGGTTTGAGCATATCAACCTCCCCCCTGAGCGTCCAAAGTATTGGGATACGATTAAGGTAGCCCGCATTGCTGACTCTAAAACTTTTTCTGAGATGCGTTTTGGTGTAACCTTAGAGAAATCTCCTCCTGGTCCTCCCATTAAGCATAAATTTGACTATGATGAGGTTAGTTATATAGTATCCGGCGGGCCACTGAGGATCACCTGTAATGGAAAAACCATGGATGGCCATGCAGGCGATTTCTTCATTTTTCCAAAGGGAACAGAGATTATTGGGCATGCGATAAACGATTTTGTTTATATAACGTGCCACTATCCTCCTCTTGATCTCATGATAAAAGAACGAGAGAAAAAGTATGGTCTAAAAAAGTAGGGTATGAAGGGATACCTTATCTTCATGTTTTTTAGTGCGTAAATGTGGGGCAAAAAGAGTTTAACATTTTGCTTTAAGGAGGTAGTGAGGATGGAATGTAAATTAATTAAGGGTGACTCATTACAATTCGGGACGTATGGGTTTGAGCATATTAACCTCCCCCCTGAACGGCCAGACTATTGGGATAAAAAGGTTAAGGTAGCCAAGATTGCTGATTCGACATCCTTGACTCGTGGTCGTTTCGGTGTGACCCTTGAAAAAGCTTCACCCTGCACCCCTTTTAAACACAAGTTTGCGGGGTATGAGGAAGTGGTCTACATAATTTCCGGTGGGCCACTGAGAATTGGGTACAAGGGACAAACGTTTGAAGCCGTTGCGGGGGATTTTTTAATTTCTCCCATGGGTGAAGAAATAATATGGGAAGTAGTAAATGAGGTAATTTATATAACCTGTCATACGCCACCTGTTGATATAATAATCAAAGAGCGTGAAGAGAAGTATGGGTTAAAGAAGTAGAAAAAGTGGAGGAAGAGAAATGCCATGTTTTATAGTGCGAGAGCAAGAGGCACAAAAACTTGAAAAGTCTGCATTGTTTGGAACAGTGAACGAGAAGGCCCATCTTTCCCAGACCATTGCTTCTCCTATAAGTAAAAACATGACTGCAGGTTATCTTAGATTACTTCCAGGATATTCTAAAGAAATTGAATCTCCAGTAGATGAGGTTGATCTGTTTTTGGAAGGGGCCCTCACCTACACCTGTGAAGGAAAATCCTTTACCGCTCAAAAGGGTGACATAGTATTTATAGAAAAAGGTAGCAAAGTATATTTCATTACAGAAGAAGGCTGTTTCGTTTTTTTCGTCACCTACCCCCTTATGCAAGAAACTATAGATGCTTTGAAAAAGAGGCAAAAAGAGAAGTAGGATCAAATTAGTATCACCATGGGAAAGCAAAAGATAATTCCCCAAAATGTACCTTCTGAGGTTTATAAGGCGTTAGAAAATATCGTCGGTAAGGAGTGGATTTCTAAAGATAGGGCCATTGTAGAGACCTATAGCAAGCTCTCACTTGATGCCGAGGGTTTCTTGATGAAGCATAGGAGGGAACCTTCACATATCCCCGCCTGTGTGGTTTTGCCAGCCAGCACAGATGAAGTTCAATCTATTGTGAGGGTTGCCAATAGATATAACCTTCCCTATATCCCCTTTACCAATGGTCAGATGTTAAGTGCTCCTACCTTTCCTTTTCCCATGATCTCTATCCATTTAAGCAGGATGAACAGGGTGCTAAGTATCGATAAAGAAAACATGACGGCAACGCTTGAGGCTTATGCAGATTATGGACAACTCATGGCTGAGGCAGCCAAACTAGGCTTGTGGAATGGGGGGACCCCTTTGGCCACGACCTTGTGTAAACTTTCATCGCAGGCAGCCTTTGCGGGAATCTGGCAGACCAGTAAAAAGTATGGGTTACTGGATAGAAACATCGTAGACCTCAAGGTGGTATTACCTACGGGTGATATTATGAACACAGGTTCCCCCACCGTAGCCGGTGTTAAGAATTTCTGGGAGTACGGGCCGGGACCTGACCTGATGGGGGTAATACGGGCAAGTGCTGGAACTACTGGAATTATTACCGAGATAACAGTAAAGCTCCACACCTGGGTGGGGGGTACAGATTTGCCGGAACCGAGCGCAGGTCGCCCCTCTATTCCGAACTATAGTGAACCGCAGTTTGATACCGCTCCACCTCCCAGCAGACACCACCTGTACTGGATGGAGTTTCCTGACTATGATGCTGAGATAAAAGCCTACCGGGAAATTGCCCACTCAGGCATAGGAATAGGATTAAACGCCTCGGGAGTCTATTCTGCCTACTACTGCTCGCAGACACAGGAGATGACTGAAAGGAGGGCAAAAGAGAAATTCTTCCCCAGCTGGAATTTATACGTTATCATTGTGGGGATTACCTCTGAGAGTCAAATTGCCTATGAGGAGAAGGTGTTACGAGAGATTGCTGAGGAGTTTGGGGGGAGATTTCTCTCTAAGGATTATAAATCTGAGGTGCTTGAGGCACTTGCACCTTGGAATCTTGATTGTATCAGGAATGTGTGTGGATATCGGATGAACCGGAGGATGTATGCGGGGGGCAGCCTCCCCTCGGGCCCACCGGAGGTGGCAAAATATCACAGTGCTATCTGGCGGGAAGCCCTTGAGCGATTTGGAGAGACCCACATTACCGATCGGGGTGGTGCTGAGAATACTACCTTTGTATACGGTATCGAACCTGCAGGACGCTATACCCTTTCAGAAACAGATATCTACCCTGATCCTATAGATCCCAGTTCACTAGAAAAGTGTGTTACCATAACTTTGTACAGCGCGGTTAAAAACGCTGCTGAGAGAAAGTGTACACCTTTTGGTTTGGGAGGACCTGCTGAGCCCTTTGTCTCATTTTTCCCCGAGCAGGGTCCTAATATCCACCTCTTATTGAGAAAATTGAGAAGGGTGTTTGACCCTAATGGTGTGAGCAGCCCGGGCAGGCAGGTATTAACGGAAGAGGAGTTTAAAATTTTTCCCGAGCACACAGTTGAAGGCATTAACAATTTGAGAAAGCTTTTTGGCATGCGACCGATTGCAAGATAAAATTACTCAAGCTACAATGCGTACGAAGCTTCTCGGTTATTCTCACAAGATTTCTTTAAACATGAAGGAGGAAGCTCATGGCACTTGAAAAGAAAAGGTTAGTAGATATATTTGGCACGGAGAGGGTATATGATGATGAAAAGACACTGCAGGAATATGCTCAAGACCAGTCTTTTTCTCCAAAACGGAAGCCGGATTTTGTGGTGTTTGCTGAAAAGGTAGAAGAAGTCCAGCAGGTAGTCAGACTCGCCAATGAGACCTTAATCCCTATTATCCCCTATAGTTCCGGTTTGAACTTTCATGGTGCTGCCCTTCCAGACCATGGGGGCATTATCTTGAATCTTTCTCGAATGAATAAGATTCTTCAGATTGATGAGGAAAACTGGTTCGCTGTGGTGGAGCCAGGTGTTACCTTTGAGCAATTGCAAGGTGAGTTGATGAAGAGAGGTTTTCGGGTGATGATCCCCTTTGGAGTAGCTCCCAGGCGGTCAGCCCTCACCAGCCTCTTAGAGAGGGATCCTGTTATGGCTGCCCCCAGCTTTGAGTATGGGAACTTTCTCATTATGGATACAGAGCTCGTTCTCGCTAATGGCGAGGTTTTTAAAACGGGGATATGGTGTGCTGGCGGTAAAGCTGGGGGACCTATGGGTCCTGTGAGAAATGTTTTATTCCGTTTGTGGACGGGGGCTCAGGGTACACTGGGCATTATGACCAAGATGGGTATACAGATTAATCCCTTTATCAAGGAAAGGAAGGTCTATTTCATTACCTTTAGTGAGCTTTCTGAAGCCATCGAACCTCTCAAAAGAATACAGCGAAGAGAAATAGGGATGGAATGTTTTCTGCTTAACCGATTCAATCTCGCAGCCCTCCTCAGTGAGGAGTGGGAGATTCCGAAGCGCTTTCCTGTTAACCCCAAACCCTCAGAAGGCTTTGAACACTTCAAAACAGCCCTCCCTTCCTGGGTGTTGACAATCTGTATCAATGGGGCTCCAAGACATCCGGAAGAGAAGATAGCCTATGAGGAAGAGGCACTACGAGAGGTCTGTCATAGCCTTAATGTGGAATTAAAGGAATCTATTCCTCAGATAAGTGGACTTAATCGTATACTGTTGAATGAAATCCTTTATCCCTGGGGGATTTTAAAGAAGTTCAACTATCGAGGTTCTGTTCACTACTTAACCTTCAAATCCTCACTGCAGTGTATAGCTGATATGGAGTCAATTGTTAAAAAGGTGTGTGATGCTGGGGGTTACAGTGCCTCCTCTATTGGTGCGTATGTGCTTCCTTTAGAGAGGGGGAGGGCTGTTCACTGTGAGTTTGATATACACTGTGATTTAGAGGATGTTAAGGAAACCCAGAAGGTAAAGGATCTGTGGCTCAAGGCAAGTGAGGCTTTAATCAATCAGGGGGCTTATTTTGATCGACCCTATGGACCTTGGGCAGAGATGATATATCAACGGGCTGGAACTTATACCAGTAAGTTAAAGGAGATTAAAGCTGAGCTTGACCCTCAGGGGATATTAAATCCCGGAAAACTATGTTTTTAATGGGGTGAGGTTTACACAGGCAGACCGAGAATAGCATTTTTAATTAAGGTTGACTTTTCTAAACAATTGATTTTATTGGTGGATGGTTGAATTCATGAAATTTTGATGCTCGGTAAGCCTATAAACTCTTGACACCTACTATTTATTGAAATATGAGAACAGAACATTACTACTAGTAGTTGAAGGGACACACATGGCACGACTATTACGAATTGAGTAGCCTGACCCTTTAATCAACTAACCTAGTTAAATAGGTCAAGATGATGGATACCTTAGGTAAATTTATGCAAGAGTGGGAAAAGTACTTAAATCAGGATGTAGTGTTAAAGAGAAGGAACGAACATATACAGTCCTCCATTGAAGAGGGAAAGGCAGTTGTGGAAATTGATATTAGGGGGAGAGGAGTTTTTACCATCATATTGAAAGAAAAGAGGTTTTACCTGAGAGCAGGTAAAGTTACACAGCCGCTTCTTAGCTTAAGTGTTCCACTCTCTCTTTTTAAGGAGATGCTTGTAGGGAAAGAGCGGATCCTCTATGCCCTGTTGGATAAAGAGTGCGCACTTTCTTTTGATACCCCTCATTTTACCCACTGGAATGGAACTACTGCTCTTGCAGTTATCCTTGCGGCACAAGAGGTGGTGAAGAAAGTTCCTAAGGTGAAGAAAATGGTAGAAGAGTTATAGGAACACATTATGGTAACCAACGAAAAAAAGATATTGGAGGACCTTCAACAGATCGTGGGACGCGAACATGTTGTTATCGATGAGGAGGGTCTACAAAAATATGGAAGTGATCAAAGCTTTGTTAAACCGTTAAACCCACTCTATGCTGTCAGGCCCAGATCTCAAGCAGAAATCTGTAAAATCATTCTTATGGCTAATCAGAAGGGCATTCCAGTAATTCCTTATAGCTCCGGGACAAACCTTCAAGGAGCACATATTCCCACCAGAGAAGCTATTACTCTTGATCTTTCAAGAATGAATAAAATCCATCTCATAGATCCTATCTCAAGAAATGTGATCTTAGAGCCCGGAGTGACCTTTTCTCATCTGCAAGATGAGGTAAGGAAACAGGGCTTGAGGGTACTCACCCCACTGGGTGTTCCCAGCACTGGGTCAGTTATAGGAACCTATCTAGAATTTACCCCCCTTTTTTCCTGGCCAAAATACGGGGCCTGGGAAACACTCACCATGGAGATGGTACTCCCCAATGGAGAGGTAATGGGTACAGGACAGATGGCTATAAAAGATACCCCCTACCCCTACACCTGGACAACACCTTATGCGGTAGTAAATCGAATGTGTTTAGGTGCTCAAGGAACCCTAGGAGTGGTTACCAAGGCTGCTCTCACCATAAAAACCTTATATGAGACAGCCGAAGTCTTTTTCGTTGGTTTCGATGATCTTACCACAATGGCAGAGGCAGTGAGAAAGTTTCTTCGCATTGAGGCAACCGAGGAGGTTTTTGTAGCTAATGCCCACTATCTTGCCCTCTTTTTAGCAAAGAAGTGGCCAGTGGAGTTTAACCAATTAAAGGAAAAATCTGCTCCATGGACTCTGGTGATGGTAGTAAGAGGTGAGAGTGAGGAAGTAGAACTCAAAGCGCTCGATTTAGAGGATGTCGCATCTTCCCTGCAATTAGAACTTGAAACTGAACTTTCAGGGATGACCGATGCAGGTGAGAGAATCCTCAATGAGATTTCCTATCCCAGGGGTTATTTGAATCAAAATAGATACAAAGGAGCCTGGAACCCTATTTTCTCTTACACCGTCATGAGAAACCTTCCTCCCTTCCAAAATCTCATTAGTGCTATTGCCGACAAGCACAACTATCCTTCCGGAGATATTGGATTTCTTATGTTACCTTTAAACCACGGTGCTACCTTTTACTTTGAGCCCAGCTTTTACCGGGATCCTCTGGACAAGGAGGATAGCCGAAGGGTAGAGGAACTCTTTTTAAAGGTAAGCAGAGAGCTCATCCATCAGGGAGCCTTTTTTGATCGCCCTTATCCACTGTGGGCAAAAGAGGTTTATACGAGGGCTTCATTCTATCACCGTAAGATAAGAGAAATAAAAAAAGTGGTTGATCCCAATAATATTATGAATCCTGGAAAACTAGCTCTAGAATAACTGAAAGGTGAGCTAAGGGAAGCATCAAGGAAATGGATACATTTGCAAAGATAATGAGCTGTTGGGAAGAGGTACTTAATCAAGATGGGGAATTGGAGGAACGAAACAAGAGCATCTACTCAAGTCTGGAGGGGAGGACTGCCATCCAACTTAAGGTAGCAGGCCAGCCCACTTATGTTGTAGATGTAAAAGGTGGTAAGTTTAAAGTTCACCAGGATTCTGCCACAAATCCTTTGCTCCATTGGAAACTTCCAGCTTCTCTCTTTAAAGATGTGATAGTGGGAAAACACAGGCTCATCTATAGCCTCTTGGATCCACGGGGAACACTTTCCTTTGATACCCTCCATTTCACACATTGGAATGGTGCGACGATAATTGAGATGCTCTTTTTAGCCTGCGAGATGGGGCATAAGAACTCAGAGGTCTCGAAACTGGTAGAAGGGTTGGAGGAGCGAGGGGAATGATAGAAGAAAAATATGTAGTTGAGAGCCTTAGGGAGATTGTCGGATCAGATAATCTTGTGACTGACGCGAAAGAGCTGGAGAGGTATGCCAAAGATGGTAGTTTCATGAAGTCTATGAAACCACTGTGTGCGGCTAAACCTGTCACAGTTGAAGAAGTGCAGGGAATTGTTCGATTGGCAAACCGAATAGGGATTGCACTATTCCCTTATAGTTCAGGGACTACCTATCAGGGAGCCCACATCCCAACTGAAAGGGGTATTACAATAGATCTAAGCAGGATGAATAAGATAGACCTTTTGGATGAGGTTGCCCGAAATGCCATTATTGAACCAGGGGTAACCTTTGCCCAGCTTCAAAAAGAAGCGAACAAGGTTGGTCTTAAAGTGATGACTCCCCTTGGTGTCCCTGCTCATGGTTCGGTGCTGGCTACCTACCTTGAGTGCACTCCGCTCTATTTATGGCCTCGCTATAAAACCTGGGAAACCCTTACTCTGAAGATGGTACTCCCTACAGGTGAGGTGATGGGTACCGGGCAGATGGCTATGCCTGGCTCTGAGAGACCGTATAATTGGACGACCCAGTTTGCGGTAATAAACAGGCTCTTCTTCTGTGCCCAGGGAACCTTAGGCATTGGGGTCAAGGCGGCAATTACCTTGACCAATCTTTTCGCTGTCAGGAAATACCTCTTTGTACCTATAAAAGGGATTAGCAAACTGGGTGAATTATCTCAAAGACTGATGCATCAAGAAGCTCACGATGAGTTTTTCATCACCAACCGCCTCTACCTTTCCTGCCTTCTGGCTAATGATGCGGAGGAAATTGAGGGGCTTAAACAATCACTTCCTCTCTGGACTCTGGTAGTAGGCCTTTCGGGAAACGATGAATCAGAGGTAGCCTATAAAGAGCTGGATATTAAAGATGTCCTTGATCACTATCAGCTGATGGGAACAGAGGAATTACCAGGTCTTAAGGATGCCTCAGCCCGCCTTAGCGAAGAAATCGATCATCCCAAGGGGATGCTCAATCAGAGGCGGCATAAGGGGACGTGCAACTATATTGCCTGTATGGCTTCCAAGACCCAGCTTAAACCGTTTTATGATCTTACACTCTGCGCAGCTAGTGAAAATGGCCACGGAAGCGTGGAACTCGGTTTTATGATTATGCCTCTCAATTTTGGAGGGAGTTACTACTTCGAGTCTATGCTCTACCATAATCCTGATGACCAGGAAGAAGAGAGGGTTCGACGGGAGCAGTTCATGCGAATCAGCAGGTCACTCATTCACTCGGGTGGGTTTTTTCCCAGACCTTATCCCCTATGGGCAGATGAGGTGTATTTCAGGGTGGGTGCATATCACCGCAAAATAAAAATGTTTAAATCGCTACTCGATCCCAACAATATCATGAACCCAGGGAAATTAGCCTTAAAATAAGGCGGATAAATAGTTATGAAATTCAAATTTGAATTTGATGAGGAGATGTGGAGGAAGGCAGCATTTTGCGCTCGTTGTGGAACTTGCAGGACAGTTCACGCAGAGCAGATCGAGGGACAGGAGACAGGCTGGCAGTGTCCATCAGGGACAAACTACTTCTTCGAATCCTACTATCCTTCTGGGCGCAACTATGCGGCAGTTGCTCTCCAGCGGGGTCAGCTCAAATGGTCTGAAAGGGTGGTGGATGCGATCTACTCTTGCACAACCTGTGGGTTCTGTCAATATACCTGTGAGCGCATCAATGTGCTACAACCAACTGACATTATCCGCTGGATGCGTGCCAAGGCGATAGAGGCAGGAGTTGGACCTCTGCCCGCTCAGCGGGTTATTGTGCAAAATCTTGATGCCTACGATAATCCCTGGGGACAGCCCAGGGCACGTAGGACAAACTGGACTCGAGGCCTGGGTTTTAAGATAAAGGATCTTTCCAAGGGAAAGGAAAATGCTGAGGTGCTCTTCTACCCTGGATGCACCTATGCCTATGATCCAAGGATTACAGAGTATATAAGGGATATTGCCAGGCTGATGCATGAGGCAGGAGTGGACTTTGGAATTCTAGGAAATGCTGAGAAGTGCTGTGGTTCTACCGCCTTTAATTTGGGGTATGTGAAGGTACTTGAGAAATATGGGGCAGAAAACATAGAGACTTTTAACAGCCTTGGGATAAAAACCATCGTTACCCCCTGTGCGGGGTGCTATAATACTATAAAAAATGTATATGCTCAACTGGGGGAGTGCACATTTGAGGTCAAGCACAGCGTGGTAGTACTCGCTGAACTCATAGAGCAAAAAAAGCTTAAACCAACCCACTCGATAAACGCCATTGTGACCTATCACGATCCCTGTCATTTGGGAAGGCATGGGAAGATCTATGATGCCCCCCGTGAGATTCTAAAGTCAATTCCAGGAGTTACGCTTATAGAGATGAATCGCATCCGAGAGTATGCCTTCTGCTGTGGTGGGGGTGGAGGTGCCAGAACGGGGAAGCTAGATTTTGCATTGGCTACTGCCAGAAGAAGGATAAAAGAAGCAGAGGGGACGGGGGCAGAGCTTCTAGTCACAGCCTGTCCTTTTTGTGAGCAGAATTTCCTTGACTATATGGATGCTTCGGTATCGAAGCTTGAGTTAGTTGATGTGGTGAAACTTTTAAAAGAGTCGGTCTTTGGTGAGCAGGAAGAAAAGAAAAGGGAGGCACGCTGATGTTAGAGGAAGTCAAAAAGAAACTCCAGGATGTTCTGGGCGAGGAATGGGTATCTGATGAGCCGGTTGACTGCATTCCCTACTCGAGGGATTTAATTACAGATGGGCTGAAGGCGTATGCTGAGAGACGTCCTGATATGGTGGTGATGCCGGGATCTACCTTGGATGTACAAAATGTGATGAGGATTGCTCACCAGTTCAAGATACCTGTTCACCTTATTGGAGGAGGAGTAACCTTGCTGGGAGGCTCTATCCCTGTTACGGGTGGCATCATGGTAGATATGAAAAGGATGAAGGGAATCCATCTTGACAGAGAAAATCTGACTGTTACCGTGGAAGCAGGGGTGTTTATCACCACACTCACGGGCTACTTTAAGGAACTCTCCGAAAAAGAGCACTTTCACTGGCGCCCCTACTTTACAGGCGCCCCTGGACAATCTTTAAATAATGCTACCAATATCTTCCAGGGGATTAACAAGTTTGCCGGTTTAAAATACGGAGTGGGTATTCAAAACATTGTTTCTCTTGAAATTGTGCTTCCAGATGGTTCAGTCTTTAATACCTCAACGGGAGCCAACATCTTTGGGATAAATCACTGGATGCAAGGGCCTGGACCCACTCTTACCTATCTTCCTTTCTTCGCACTGGGCTCAATGGGGATCTGCACCAAGATTACCTGGAGCTTGCACCCTATTCCTGAGGCCTGCCAGAGTATCTGGGCGTACTATGAAGAATTCGATACTCCAACTGCATGTCTCATTGAACTGCTTCATAAAGAGATTGGAAGGGGACTCTTTGTTATGCCCGCATGGACTCAAGCATCCTATTCGGCAGAAACACGCGAAGAGAGTATACGACTGGCTAAAGCCTCACCTAAATACATGTTAGGAATGGGAATTGAGGGGACCAAAAGGGCGGTTCAATACCAATCTGAGATGGCACGGGAAATCATAAAAAAGAGTGGTGGGAGGATAGCCCCTCCAGAACTAGTAGAGGTCTATCGAGGTCATGAACAGAATATTAAAGGTTGGGGCCAGTCTAACAGTCCAAGACTTATGAGGCATTTGGGTATGATCATGACCAATATGGCCTATCTTTCTGTAGACCAGGTTCCAGAGTATGTAAAGCTCTGTGCTGAGGGAGTTTATAAGGTTGATAACTATATGAACTATCCAGAGCCTGGCTTTGGAGAAGTGGCCTGCGGTGCTCAACTCTATACCTATCAGTGGGGCCATTTCGTTATAGCCGAGTTCATCTTCGCCTACGACCACACCAACCCTGAGCACTGCCAAGCAGTGTGGGATTGCATGCACAATATGGGAGCTGTTCCCTGGATGATGGGAACAGGTCCCTGGACTTTGGGGAGAGACCCCTTTGTTCCCAACCTCACAGGGAACTTCTATGATGTGGCAAAAAAGCTCAAGATGGAGGTGGATCCCCATAATATTATGAATCCGGGAATTGCTTTTACTGATTAAGTTATCAGCGTTTATTCTTAAGAAAATCCGCGTCCTCATTTTATTGATGTCTAGAATAAGGGAGAAATCTGTATGGAAAAGAACAAGAGGGTTATTCCAAACAAGCTTCCCCGGGAGGCTTTGCAGGCGTTAGAGGATACCCTGGGACCTGAGTGGGTATCGGAAGATCGTGCGGTTATTGAAACCTATAGCCATTTCTCTGTTGATTCTGCTGGGCTGCTAAGCAAACATCTCAAGGATCCTACTGTCCTTCCGGCATGCATTGTCTTACCCCAGTCAACAGAAGAAGTTCAGTCTATTATGAGAATTGCCAACCGTTTCAAGGTCAAGGTCATTCCCTTTACCAATGGGATGATCTCCTTCAATGGCCCCACCACCCCAGAGCCTACTATCTGTGTCCATTTTAGCAGAATGAATCGTGTCCTCACTATTGACGAGGAGAACATGACTGCTACTTTGGAGGCATACGCAGATTATGGGCAACTCCAGGCAGAAGCTATGAAGAGAGGCCTATGGAATGGGGGAAGCCCCCTGGCAACAACACTCTGTAAATTGTCCTCTCAAACCTCATTTGCCGGAATATGGCAAACAGACCTGAAATATGGAACCCTTAGCAGAAATATTGTCAGCATCAAGGTAGTTCTTCCCACCGCTGATATTTTAATTACCGGCTCTGACACTGTTGCCGGAACAAAGTGTCTCTGGGAATATGGTCCAGGTCCTGATCTCTTAAGTATGGTGAGAGGCAGTGCAGGAACAGCCGGCATCATCACCGAGATAACGGTTAAACTCCACTCCTGGACGGGTGGAACTACTATACCTGAACCACCAGCAGGTCGCCCCTGTATCCACGATTATCATGAACCAAAGTATGATACCGCCCCCCCTCCTCAGAAAGTGAAGCTCTTATGGGTAGAGTTTTCCGATTATGAATCAGAGGTTGAGACACTCCATGAAGTTGCTCACTCAGGTATAGGAATGGGTTTGAATGCCACCGGTGTTTACAATGCTTACTATTGTTCTCAAACACAGGAGATGACCTTAAAGAGGGTAAAGGAAAAATTTTTCCCTCCTTACAACTGCTACATAATCATCTATGGAGTTACCTCTGATGGTCAGATGGAATATGAGGAAAAGGTTTTCAGAGAGATTGTTGCAGAACATGGTGGTACCTTTCTTACTGAAGACTATAAGGGGGAGGTGCTATACGCACTTGCACCCTGGAATCTTGACTGCATTAGACATGTAACAGGCTTCCGTATGAACCGCTTCTTTTATGGAGGTTCCATTGTCCCTGGAGGGTTACTGAGGGACACTGCTTATAAGACTAAAGAGATCTGGACTCGAACCGTTAATGCCCTAGGCGAAACTTACATTACCGATAGGGGAGGTATTGATGATACACCTTTTCTTTATGCTATTGAGCGAGGAAGCCGTTTCTGGTTATCAGAGGCTGATGTTTACCCTGATCCACTAGATCCAAAGAAGCTGGAAAAGGCAAGGGGGTTGACTGTTGCCGCGGTTACAGACTTCGTATCCCAAAAATACCCTCCCATAGGAATGGGTGTATCTATTGAACCCCTTACCTCATTCTTCCCGGAACAGGGGCCCAATGCCTATTTATTGTTCCGAAAGATTAGAAAGATTTTTGATCCTCACAATATTTATGTCCCTGGCAGGCAGGTCTTTAATGAGGAGGAGTTCAAGGCACTTCCTCAAGAGATGTTTGATGCCATAAATGGCTTAAGAGCCAAGTATGGGATGCCTCCTGTACAGAGATAATAAGTATAAAGTTTCGAGTTACGTGCTGCAGGGCGTATTCGCTTGCGGCTTGCCAGCCCGATTGGGTTTGATTAGTTTTTCTGAAATTTTCTAATTAATTCTTCTGCATTATCTCTGCAAGGATCTGCATCTTAATAGCAAGGAATATGGATGTCTAAAGAAGATGAAAGAAAGATATTTGAGTTAGCCCTTGATTGTGTGAGATGTGGTTCCTGTCGAGTCATCTATGCTGACCGCATTAAAAGCATGCGATTTGGCAAACAGTGTCCACCTGGAACCCATTACCTGGTGGAGTCCTTCTATCCTGCTGGGCTGATGTACCTGGCGGTAGGACTTATGCGGGAACAGTTTGCCTATAGTCAAAGGGCAGTGGAAGCCGTATACTCCTGTACCCTCTGTGGGTATTGCCAGGCCATTTGTGAGGGGTTTGTTGAAACTAAGACGATGTCTGTTATTGAAGTCCTGAGGAACAAGGCGGTAAGGGAAGGTGTTGGTCCTCTATCTGAGCAGAAGGTTTACATTGAAAACCTTGAAAAGACGGATAATATCTTAGGGCAGCACAAGAAAAAGAGGTTTGAGTGGTTAACAGAGTTTAAGGGAAAAGTAAAAGATTTAAGCAAGGGGGATAAGGCACCAGTCCTCTATTTTTTAGGGTGTCAATATTCGCGCAATTCAGAAAGGGGAAAGGACGCCTTATCAACTTCAGAGATTTTAGAACACTCTGGAGTCGAATGGGGCATAATGGGTGAAGACGAGAAGTGCTGTGGCTATATGCCACTTGCTCTTGGCTATCCTGAACTCTTTGAGCGCTATGCCCGTGATAATATCACCACCTTTAATCGATTGGGGGTAAAGCAGATTGTAACCTCCTGCCCTGAGTGCTACTATGTGTTCAAAACAAGATATTCTGAGATAGCTCCCCTCAATGCAGAGGTCGTCCACATTACAGAATTAGTTCATCGACTGGTTAAACAGGGAAAGTTAAAGTTTAGAAGGAATGAAGCTAAAGTGACCTACCATGATCCCTGCTATTTGGGCAGATACTGTCATCTCTATGAAACCCCACGAGAAGTGATTCGATCAATCCCTGGCATAGAGTTAGTTGAGATGGAGCGGAACCGCATGGATGCCTGGTGCTGTGGTGCAGGAGGAGGTGTGATGATGGGCAATAAGGAATATGCCCTTGCAACCGGGAGAGAAAGAGTGGATGAGGCACTGGCTTGTAGAGCTGAGGGTCTTATTACCTCCTGTCCCACCTGTGTCCAGAATTTAAGCGATGCCAAGGATGAGGCTAACACTTCCATAACTATACAAGACATAACAACCCTCATCCACCAATCTCTTGTTAGATAAGGGGCAGGGAACAGGGTTGAGGGAGCAGGGCAGAGGGCAAAGAGCCTCTTGATTTTGGAGTGCGGATTTTGGATGGGGTAAAAGCAAAAGGAAACGATGGTTGACGACTGGCAACAAACAACAGGATTCAGAGATGTCTATAGAGAAGTTTAAAGAAAAAGTGAAGGAAGTGGTAGGAACTCAATGGGTCTTTGATGAACCGGTGGATAGATATCCCTATGGCCGGGACATTGTTACTGATGGATTGAAGAGCTATACAGAGATGCTCCCGGAATTTGTCGTCTTTCCTGGTTCTACTCAAGAGATACAGAAGATTGTCGGCTTCGCCAATAGCTATAAGGTTCCCCTTTACATTATCGGAGCAGGAAGTACCCTGCTGGTGGGAAGTTTGCCTGCGTTCAAAGGGGGTGTTACTCTTGATTTTAAACGGATGGATGCACTTGAGATAGATTATGAAAACCTCACGGTAACCGTAGAGCCGGGAGTGTGGGCACTTCCCCTGTCAGGAGAGTTCAAGAAAATAGCACAAGAGAAGGAATTTCGCTATCGTCCTTACTTTGGGGGAGGACCCGGTCCTTCTTCTCACAATGCTACCAATATCTTAACCGGACAAAATAAACTGGCGGGCTATAAATACTCTATGGGTATTTACTGCGTAAATGGGGTGGAGATGGTCTTGCCCGATGGCTCCTTAATAAAAACCTCCTCTATGGCTGATGGGAGAGAGTCAAGCCTTTGGCACCATGGCCCAGGACCGGATTTGACGTATCTCCCCTTCTTCTCCAATGCGACTTATGGGATTGTGACCAAGATAGTGTGGAAGCTTTATCCCATCCCGGATAATTATATGAGTATATGGGCATACTATAGTGATTTTAAGACTCCCTTGAAGGCGGTGAGGGAACTGATGCGTCGGGAGATTGGAAAGGGACTGTGTATTATCGACCTATGGACTCATTCTGCTTACTCCTCAGAGACCATCGAGGAGAGCAGGCTGTTGTCTAAATTGGCCCCCAAAATATTTTTGGGATTGAGTATTGAGGGGACTGAGAGGATGGTATCCTATCAAAAGAAGGAGGCGTGCCATATCATAGAAGAGAGCGGGGGGAGGATTGCACCCAAGGAGTTAGTAGAAGTCTATAGAGGTCATGAGGTAAATTCAGCAGGGTGGCAACAGAGCAACAGCACCCGTATCCTTAAACACTTAGGTCGTACCTTGGCAGCAGGAACCTATCTGGCAATCAATGTGTATGAAGAATTTGATGACCGGATGATAAAGATATTGAAAGATTTAGAACCTGAGACAGATGGGTATTGGAATCATCCTGAGCCAGGATTCGGTGAATACGCGGGAGGGCCTCAAACCTACCTTTGTCAGTGGGGACATACCAATTTGGCGGTCGAGTACATCTTTGCCTGGGACCACCGCTCCCAGAAAAATACCCAAGATATGATTAAAATAGCAAAAGAAATCAAGCAGGTACCTGATGCAATGGGTGCGGGTCCCTTGGTGCTAGGCCGTGACCCCTCACTACCTCATCTAATGGGAGCTAACTATCAGGTAGCCAGAAGATTGAAGGAAGTATTGGATCCCTTAAATATCATGGCTCCCGGAATCGCCTTCCTTGATTAAGAAAGATTTTTGATACACTAGGATAAATTGAACTAATAATCACTCACCAAAGCTATCATCTTCTCATTGATACTCTAAGTATAGGTTGTGTATAATCACCGCAAGTAATTGACCTATTCATTGTGTGCTTATAAAACAGCGTGATCCGCACGGTGTCGCAAAAGGAAATTACGGTACTTTCGTGCTTCCTTTGTTTCACCCGTTTAAGGTAAAACAAAGCCCTGGCTGAGCTCGGCCAAGCCACCTGCTTTACAGGTGGTCGTTTACTTTCCGCTTGGCAGAGTGAGCCATTCTGCTATAATATCATCCTTCTCTATGTTAATTTCTAGTAACATATATTTCTGAGAGGAGAACCACGCGAGAGGAGTACTCGAATGGATATGCGAGAAGTGATTAAGTCAAGAAGAAGTGTCAGAATCTTTGAAAAAAGGATTCCCACTAAAAAAATAATTGCTGAATGTCTTGAGGCTGCTACCTGGGCGCCTAATCCTTCTAATCAACAACCCTGGGAGTTCATGGTTGCAACTGGTGAGACGCTAGAAAAGATTTCTGAAATCATTGTGAAGACTTTTCCCCAGAAGATGATAGAAGTTGACCCTTACAGGGGAATTCCAAAGTCCTGTGAAGAGCGAAAGAATGAAACTTTTGAGAAAATATTTTCTGCTGCCAAAGAGGCAGATATTGATTCCAAAGACTTATTTCAGAAAAATTTAACCTTCTACGGTGCACCCGTGGCTGTTCTCTTTATTACTTATAAAATGGAGCATAACCTCTATCGATACTCAACAGCAGCAGCTTTACAGAATTTTCTTCTCGCTGCCCATGCCAGAGGGCTTGGTACCTGCTGGTTGAGCTCTGTCGCTGCGTGTCAGGAAGAGATCAAAGCATTTTTAAAGATTTCTCAAGAAAAGGAGCTCCTTGACGGGGTGGCACTCGGTTACCCAGTTAAAGATTCCCCTCTTAATAACTACTTAAGAACACGCCTACCTGTGGAAGAAGTTACCACGTGGCTTGGATTCTAAATGTTTTTTTGGACGCCGATGAACGCAGATTATCAAGATTCTAAAGATAAAGGACTAACTAAGAAGGCTATTAATATCTTTCTATAGGTTTATAGTAAACCAATTGTGATGTTCTGCGTTTATCTGCGAAAATCTGCGTCCTAACTTACTAAAAGGAGGGTGAGGTATGAGACTCAAGGATAAGATTGCTCTTATTACTGGGGCTGCGGGGGGTATAGGGAGTGCCACAGTAAAACGATTTGCAGAAGAGGGTGCCACAGTTATACTCAGCGATATCAATGAAGAAGGGTGCAAGAAGGTTTTAAAGGAGATAGAGGAGAAAGGAGGTAAAGGGGGAATTATAGCAGCAGATGTGACGAAGGAGGATGAAATTGTTGCACTGTTTTCCCAGGTGAAAAAAAGTTATGGTCGCTTAGACATTTTGGCTAACATAGCAGGAGGGGATTTTGAAAATCAGGTGGCAGTAGATGAAATAAGCTATGAGAAAATGAGTTATAATATTGATGCCAATCTGAAATCGTGCATTCTTTGCTGTCGAGAGGCAGCCAAGATTATGATGGAGCAGCAGTATGGAAAGATCATCAATATGAGTTCCCTGGTATACCGGGGAAGTCCCATGCAGTTCACCTATTCGGCAGCTAAGGGTGGTGTTTTTACCTTTACCCGTAGCATGGCTCTGACACTGGGTATGTATAATATCACGGTAAATGCGCTCGCTCCCGCACTTATCGAGGTAGATATTATCAAAAACACTATTGGTCCAGAGATGTGGGAGGCACTCAAGGAAGACTGCGCGGCACGTTATCCCCTGGGAAGAGTGGGTCAGCCTATTGATGTGGCAAACTGTGCTCTTTTTCTTGCCTCCGATGAGTCATCCTTTATCACAGGACAAATTATTGAGATTTCAGGAGGAGGAAGACTATAAGCTCTTTTATTATCCATATTATAATAGCTGTAATAAATAAAATGAACTATAAGTTAAAATTCTAAATCCGAAGCACTAAACAAATTATAATGATCAAAATTCAAAATACAAATAGTTTGAAATAAGTGGTTTAGAACATTTGAGTTTTATATTTATTTCGGATTTCGATATTCGGATTTTGGATTTGAAAAGCTATGAATAACATACATATCCAGTATAATTGGGAAAACAATAGGTAGATAGTTGCACTATTCAGGGGGGTGCTATGGAGAAAACATATGGATGGACTGACGAATTGTTGAGAGTTGATCTTCCTTCAGGAGAGATCAACAAGACTAAGAGTATGGATTATACCGAGGATTTTATTGGAGGAAGAATGCTCGCTTCACGAGTATACTGGGATGAGGTTTCCAAAGAAACGGGAGCTCTGGATCCTGACAATGTTTTAATGATCATGCCTGGGCCTCTCACAGGGACACCGGCAACGTCATGTTCTCGCTGGGTTATAAGCGCCAAGTCTCCTCATTCCTATCCAGACCAGTATGGTTTTGGAAACGGTGGAGGGTTTTTGGGGGCAGCCCTTAAGCATGCCGGATACGATGGACTCATAATTAAAGGAAAGGCAAAGACTCCATCCTACCTTCTCATTGAGAATGAAAAGGTAGCTCTCAAAGATGCACGCGGACTCTGGGGTCTTACCTCTGAGGAAACCAAGAAGAAACTCAAGGAGTACCACGGCACTAATGTCCGTATCGTGTGTATTGGACCTGCAGGTGAGAACTTGGTTCGCTTTGCCATTGCCAATACCGACCAAGGGGGAACTCTTTCCAACGGGATGGGTGCGGTTATGGGATCAAAGAACCTTAAAGCCATTGTGGTGAGAGGTAGTAACAAAATACCAGTAGCTCATCCAGAGAGGACCAGTGAGATTAACAGGAGAGCGCGCTTTTTACGTAAGGGACTTAATGAGAGTGTCTACATGACTGAGCCTATGATCGAGGGGATCGAAAAGGTTAAGTCTACCCCCTGTTATGCGTGCCCGGCTGGATGCAGCAGGGCAACTTTTAAACATACCTCGGGGTTGGTGGAGGTCAGAAAGACCTGTGCATCGGCATTCTTTTATGTTCCCTGGGACCAGCTCTACCATGGTAAAGCAACCGAAAACCCTTTTTTGGCAACTTCTCTGTGCGACCGCTTTGGGCTTTGCACAGGAGAGATGAGTAATGTTTTTCACTGGCTTAACGAGTGCTTTAAAAAGGGAGTATTAAGTGAAGAAGAAACCACTCTTCCCCTCTCCAAGATTGGAAGCCTTGAATTTATCGAGGCGTTGGTTGAACAGATAGTCAATAAGAGGGGTTTTGGTGAACTGCTCGCCCAGGGTACCCGCAGAGCCTCGATTGAAAAAGGAAAGGCTGCAGAGGAGTTGGCATTAGCACGGATTACCCCCTCTGGCTACGTAAACGATTCTTATGGGGCAAGGGTCTTTTTGATTACGGCTCTCTTTTACGCCACCGAACCACGAAATCCCATTATCCAGCTCCATGAGGTTAACTTCCTTCTGGTCAAATGGGCGCTCTGGTACACTACCTCCGCTGCAATGTCTTCTTTAAACACAGATGATTTGAGAAGGATAGCAGCGCGTGCCTGGGGAAGTGAGAAAGCAGTCGATTTTTCCACTTATGAAAAGAAGGCAGAGGCAGCCTTCATAATCCAGAACCGCCAACATGCTAAGGAGAGTATGGTGGGATGCGATCGATATTTTCCTCTACTGGATACGGATCAGGAGGAAGATCACATGGGCGATCCTACCCTGGTTCCACAACTTTTCCAGGCAGTAACGGGAAGGCATTTGAGCGAGGATGACTACTATCGGTTGGGCGAGCGATCTGTCAATCTCCAAAGGGCTATCATGGGAAGGGAAGGAAGAGTTGGCAGGAAGGAAGATACCGTGGGTGAGTTTAACTTTACCGAACCAGTGGAGACCTCTGAGGGTGTGTTCGGTATGTTCAATCCCGATCTGGAATTGCCGGGAGCTGGTGGTGAGATTATCTCCCGCAAGGGGAAGACCCTCGATCGGGGAGAATTTGAACGGATGAAAGATGAATACTACCTTTTACGAGGGTGGGATGTAGAGACGGGCATACAAAAGAGAGAGAAGCTACAAGAGCTTGGCATGCACTTCCTCTGCAGTGAAATGGAAAAAGGGAGGCTTTTATAAATAATGGGTAGAGTGGGGTGCAGGTTATGAACGCCAGGTTTTTAGAGCTTGAGATTACGGGAAGGTGTTATCATCGATGTCAGCACTGTTATGGGTCATTCCCAAAGGAAGGGGAGTTACCTAAGCATAAGGTGATGCAGGTAATCGATGAAGCACATGATTACTTTGACTGTATCATTTTATCAGGTGGTGAACCATTTCTCCATCCTGATCTCATTGAATTAACCCGCTATGCGAAAGACTTTGTTGTTTTTATTACCACCGCTGGTTCCTCCATAAGAAAAGAACAGATTGCGGGATTAAGGGGCAATGTGGTGCTGGTTTTCGGTCTGGATGGGATTGGTGAAGTTCATGATCGCTATCGAGGCAGATCTGGTGCTTATCAAGAGCTTCTCCAATCACTTGAGTTTACAAGAGAGTTACCTAAGGAAATCATTGTCACTCTTTGGAAAGGTGTTCTTCCTCAGATAGAGGAAATCATCGAACTAGCTGAAAGATATAGGGCACTTCTCCACTTTAATGCCTTAATACCTGTAGGGAGAGCTAGAGATAACTTGGAGATTTTACTGAATCAAGAGGAGAGTGAAGAGATCTATGAAAAGCTGAGGGATCTTAGGATCAACCGGGAAGCCTTCCTGGTAACAGACCTTTATAAAATTACTGAAAAAGATTTAGGGGGTATTGATCTATTCTGCAAAGAGAGGTACTCTATTAATCCCAGGGGAGAGGTGAAACCCTGCGAATTTCATCCACGTGTGCTGGGGAATATCTTTAAAGAACATTTGAGCGAAATAATCGATAGGGCACGGGCAAGCGATTTCATAAAGGCGAGGGAGGAGGGTTTTAAAGAACAGGTGGGATTAGATTTAGAAAACCCCTTTGACTACCACACTGAGATATGCCATAAGCTGGCAATGGAGACTAATTTAGGAATTGAGGACTTAAGGGATTGAAGGACGTTCGATTCAAGCGCAGCATTCCTCAAGTGAAACGCTCCTTAAAGCACGAAGGGCTGCTCCCTGAGCGAAGCACTCCTTAAAAGAAGTGTTCTTTTAAAGGAGGAGTAGTGAGTATTACCTGTGAAAAGTGCGATGCAGTCTGCTGTAAATATTTCGCACTGGAGATTGATAAGCCTACCACCAGAAATGACTTTGAAAATATCCGTTGGTATATCAGTCATCAGAGGACATCTGTCTTTATTCAGGAAGGCAAATGGTACCTTAATGTTAAGAACCAGTGCACGTATCTTGATGGAAAAAATCGCTGTAAAATCTATGAAAGACGTCCTGCTATCTGCCGAAGACTTGACCCTGGCAGATGTGAGTACCATGATAAGAATGCGGTGAGGGAAATTAAGACACCTAAACAACTGGAGAGGTATCTGGAAGAAAAACCCATAAGGAGAAAAAGGAAGAGCAGAGTTTAGGAATTCACAAATGAACATTAAAATTGAGAAACCAGCGCCGGAAAGGCTTGAAGAATTAAAAGTAAAAACCTGGCCCACACTTGAAAAAGAAGCCTGCACAATCAACTGGTATTTTGACCAGATTGAGGAGAGCTATTTCCTTGAAGGCCGCATTATCGTTGTGACCGAAGATGGGCAGGAGGTGGAGGTTAAGAAAGGAGATCTTGCGGTATTTTCCAAGGGACTACGCTGCACCTGGTATATCAAGAAACCGATGCGGAAGCACTTTATGTTTAATAAGAGGTCAGCATTTGACTCTTATATCTCATTTTGCTAGTGAGAACACAATGCAAGAGTCTTCTCTTAACTCATTTTATTAGATAAATTCCATCACCCATAAAATTCATTCATAAAAAATCTAACAACAGTAGGTAAGCTACATTTAGTAAAAGCAGGGGGAAGGATTTCGACTTCAGATATACGGAGAGTTGAACAAGCCATAAAATTACAGCGATAACCAAACGCTGAACCTGACAAGAATTTTGATGACGCCAAATGTATCTTAACATACATTCAATTCTGTTTAATTATATTATCATTACAATGCTTTAAAAATTTTACAGTGAGCCCACCAGCATATCTTTTTGTAGCTTTTATCTTGACACACAAGCGGTCATTTCCTATACTTGTCCCGTAGAAAAGCAGGGTTTTATCAATTCAATACCAATTTAACAGTGTTAGAAAGGAGAATAAACATGGCAAAGAAAAAACAGGAAAAGGAAAAACAGGAAAAGAAAGAGGATGAAATCTATAAAGAAATGGCAATGATGGGGGAGTTTAAAGTTATCGATGCCCACATGCATGCGGGGTTTGAAAAGAAAGGTATAAAAGA
>Ga0209427_10000355_pt1 | contig 47912 bp, 36 predicted proteins | sample DeeMarSWOR136_30_FD_187465 | JGI IMG/M metagenome (GOLD analysis project Ga0209427, IMG submission 187465) | Marine sediment microbial communities from White Oak River estuary, North Carolina - WOR-1-36_30 (SPAdes) (version 2) | ecosystem: Environmental > Aquatic > Marine > Intertidal zone >...
TTCTCAAAACGTGGCGGTCCGCGCAAATAACAAGGCAGTCTTGGAAAGATTCCCCATCACCCAGAAGTCCAAGGAGCGCTACAAGTGATATGGGTGGCGCTGTGGCCGACCCATCATACGTCGTGCCTGCTCATCGCCAACGATCTCCTGCTTTGCCTGATCCCATTGGAGCTTTCGGCCTAGGATGTAGGAAAGATTGCCCAAGACGCAGAGATTGGCCACACCGACGCTGGCCTCGATATTCATGATGGTCTTGGCGCCGGTTTTGATGCCTTTGAACCAGTCTTCTTTGTGCCCCGGACTTTTGTACACGTCCTTGGCCCCGGCAGGCGGATTCCATTCGCGGGCTTTCTTCTCGACCCACGTGCCGCCGTCACCACCCCAGTGCACAAATTTGCCCTGGGTGCCATGATAGACTGCACCATAGCCTGGACGGCTGATCTTGCCGCCAGGCTCCTTGCCGGTCCTTTCTTCGGCTGGCACCGCGTTGCCGGTATGCTGGTTCCAGGTCAGTACCCAATCAGGATTCTTGAACGTGTAGGTCACGTCCATAGTGACAGCACTGTCCCAGAGTCCTTTAGTTGGGGCAGTACCTGTGGCCTCGACGGTGACCGGGCCGGTGCCATCCGCGCCCATCCACCACATAGCACAGCTCATCACGTGAGCACCTCGGTCGCGTATTTGACCGCCGCCCGACTCCAAGACCCAGCGGAACACGCCGTGACAATACTTTTGGTTGTATGGCCGCCAGCGCAGCGGGCCCAACCACAGGTCCCAGTCCAGCTCGGGCGGAGGGTCACTATCAGGGACGGGGTTGCTGTCTTCCGGGCTGTTGTAGTGAAAACACGTTACCTTGTCGATGTGGCCAATATTGCCGTTGACCAGGTACCTATGCGCCAGATAGGCTTCCGGCTGCGAGCGTCCCTGTGAGCCGACCTGGACCGAGACATTGTTCTTCTTGGCAGCGGCAACCATCGCTTTTCCTTCCTCGATGGTGCAGCAGGCCGGCTTCTCGACGTAAACGTGCTTGCCGCACTCGGCGGCGTGGACCATCTGAACCGCATGCCAGTGGTCCGGCGTAGCTATAACCACAGCGTCAATGTCTTTGCGCTCGAGGATATAACGATAGTCACGATATGGCTGGGCTCCCGGACCGGCTGTTTCGACGGCGGCGGCGAGGCGTTTTTCGTCAACGTCACATACGGCTGCTATATTGACGATACCAGCCTTCACGAATCTTTTCATGTCTTGCAGATGGTACCCACCCATACCGCCGACACCGATATGGGCCATGGTTAGCCGTTCATTTGCCCCACCTCTACCACGTGCTGCGAGCACACCGGATGGAATCAAATAGGGGACACTCATCGCCGCGCCGGCAGCGGCCAAAAACTCACGCCTGTTGAATTGGCTTGATTGTTTCATAGTCCTATCACCTTTCTATTTTGACCTTATGGCATTGAATAACATACCACAAGGCAGCCTTCGAACCGGGATTCTCACGGGACCGTCCTACTTCAGCGGCTCGACGTTTGTCTTCTTCGTGGGCACCAGCTTCTGGCATGGGTATCCTGCAACTTCTTCGCCGCGGTTTCGCAGCGACTGCGCGATGTTGGGCTTAAAGTCCTCCGGCACTGTCTCGAAGGCAGCCTTTAGTGCTTTGACAGCCCGCCTGCCGGGAATCCGCTCTAGTGCCATTCGCGCATCTTCAACCAGCGCATCGTTCCGCATTGATCTGGCGATCGGCCTTACCGAATTCCTCTCGCCGATCTCTGAGAGCATCCATAATACCTCGCGCCGGACCGAGGTTGGCTGGTCATTCGCCAAGAGCGGAATCAGTTCGTCAGCTACCGCTTTCTTTTCTTCCTCAGCCCCGGGCCTACCGGCGACGCGAACGATCTTCCACAGTGCACGCTTGGCTGCCCTGGCAACCTCCAGATTCTCGTTGGTCATGACTTTGGCCAAAGGCTTGACCGCTGGGGCCCCGACTTTGCCGGCGCTGAGCCAGGCCTCTGTCCTGACCTTGGCACTTTCGTCCTTGATTTTGGCGATCAGCTCATCTACAGCTTTGTTCTGGGCAGCGCCGGCTGTTCCAGCCATCAGCACGGTAGCTGCTGGCGCAAGGGGCGCTTTTCTGAGACTCTTGATAGACATACTTGATACCCTTTCTTGTCACTCAGTTCTGAACTTCTGCAGAACTCTTGTTAGTTTTCAAAAAGACAACTCTCCAGTCATAAGACATTTGCTTTAACAATCAATCCTCAGTTAATGTTGGACTATCTGCATCCCTGCACTTCTCATCTCGCTAATATGTACAGGATGTATGTGAGAAACGCAAGTATCCTGGGGATTTCTTTGTCAAATTGCTTTTACGAATGGCTGTATCTGCCCAATTTGGCCATCTAACATGTTTTCATTGCAACGTTTGCGCACCTCAGCTATGGTCTGCAAGAAAGGCCTAGGCTTTTTGCTGTAATTGGATCGGCAACAATTGGGCAGAGAGTATCCATATTTCTCTGCAATGCGGACAAAGACAGTCTGAGACCCGGTTCGCAGGGCTTTTTTGTCTTCTTTTCATCTCCCAGCCTCCAAAGCCAGATTTCCGCCACGGTGGACGGGTGAACTCTGTTTTATTGGCTTTGCCTGCTCCTCTGGCTTCGGCTGGGGGTGATGAAAAAAGTAGTGTGTGTGAAGCACGTCTCCGCTCAATTATGAGATCTCTGCGTTTGTGTTGGTGAGAAATCCGGGTTAGCCTTTTGGAGCGTTGCCAACTGGGGCTCACGGCGTCACAGGAGGACCCCTTCTCGCGTACCGTCGGAGTCTTGCATCAGGAGCTTGGCTCCCGCCTTCTTTTGTGTCCAGAGATAATCATAAACAACCAAGGACCGGCTAATCACTTCTGTCAGGCTATGTGCGCCTGTCTCGTCTCGCAGTAGTTCCATTCTCGTTCGTACGTTCGTTGCCAACTCCAGGTTGAGCCTTTTCACTTTCGTTTTCTTCGGTATCCTTCGGATGTTGTGCCTTTGTGACTCGAAACATCGCCAGCAGGCCTATGACGAAAATCATTGTTGCAACTGCAAGACAGCCGGCCAACGTCATCCCGTCTATGCCACTTTTTTGCTCTATTAACTCAGTCGCAATTCTCCATAGCGCCACTATCGCAACTACAGCCACCGCCGCTCCGTCGGCTCTATCCTTCATAAAGGCAAGGATCGATGTAACCCAGTTTCTCCCTGCTTGATTTATGCCTTCTTGATAGAACTCGTAAGGAGGCAGCGGTCTCCCGTTGCCATTGATTGGCTGCTGAGGGATTTGCGGTCCATTGACGCTATGTGCTTGGGTCCTGTTGTTCATGCCAATCGGCTACCCTACCAAGGATGGTAGCGTGCACATACACATCCCTATCTTCCTTGAAAAAGTTGTGCGTATTTTATGCGTAGCAAATAAGGTTCTTCCGAATAATGGATAGGTGTATTTGGCGAGTTGGAAGACCGAGAAAAATCGTTCGGGGCCCATGCCGACTGATTTGGCGTGGGCCCCGTTTGTGTGGAGAACCTGCGAGGGAGAGGTTTTCTTCGCTGCCGGTAGAATGAGGCAAGGCAGGCGCAGATACAATTTGGAAGGGGGTGAATACGCAGAATATTTGTTTGACGCCAAGAAGTGGAGAGGTATAATGAGAGGCAGTTCGCTAGGGGTGGCCTGGCAAGAGCGGGCCTGAGAAAAGACCCTTTGAACCTGATCAGGACAATCGCCAATCCGGTGGACAGGCCTGCGTAGGAAAGCGATTGACTAAATTGGAACATGACGGCAGAGTTGACAAGTAGATCGCTTCCCGTGGAAGCGATTTTTTTGTTTCTAACAGGGAGTCTAAGGGATGACGACGCAATTAGAGAGCGCACGAAGCGGCACAATCACCGAGCAGGTCAAATTTGTCGCTGAAACTGAGAACATGGACGCTGAGGTAGTCCGCGATGAACTTGCTGCCGGACGGCTAATAATACCCGCCAATAAACTTCATCTGAAAACCAACCTGAAGCCGGTTGGCATAGGGCGAGTGCTTAGCACGAAGGTAAATGCAAATATCGGCACGAGCAGTCCGCCACGGGCGGACTCGGTGGAAGCGGAGATCGAAAAGATGCGCGCAGCGCTGGCCGTCGGTGCCGACACGATTATGGATCTAAGTACCGGCGGCGACCTTGATGATATTCGCTGCGAACTTCTCGCCCAGTGCGCGGCGCCTTTCGGAACAGTGCCAATCTACGAGGTCATAAAAGACAGAGATGTGGAAGAAATAGACAACAAGACGATATTCGCAGTCATCGAAAAACAGGCTGGTCAAGGCGTAGATTTCTTTACCATTCACGCGGGGGTGCTGAGGGAGCATCTGCCGTTAACGCGAAGCCGTACAGCCGGCATTGTCAGCCGAGGCGGTGCATTACTTGCCAAATGGATGCTATATCACAACAGGCAAAATCCTCTGTATGAAATGTTCGATGATTTGTGTGACATATTGGCTGAATACGATATCAGCTTTTCTCTCGGTGACGGTCTTCGGCCGGGTGCGATTGCCGATGCCACGGACGAGGCGCAAATCGCGGAATTGAGAACCATTGGCGAACTGACTCAGAGGGCGCAGGAAAGGGGCTGCCAGGTCATGGTTGAGGGCCCCGGTCATGTACCTTTTGACCAGATACAGTACAATGTTGAAATCGCCCTGGAGATTTGCCGGGGTGCCCCTTTCTATGTTCTTGGGCCGCTGGTCACTGATATTGCAGCCGGCTACGACCACATTACATCGGCAATCGGTGGGACCGCTGCTGCGTTTTATGGCGCATCTTTTTTGTGCTATGTCACGCCGAGGGAGCATTTAGGCCTGCCGAACGTCGATGACGTTCGAGCCGGTGTAGTCGCAACAAGAATCGCGGCACATGCCGCAGATATTGCTCGCGGATTAAAAGGGGCCGCTGAGCGGGATAAGAGGCTGAGTATTGCACGTACGAATTTTGATTGGTCAACACACCTGGCTGAGTCACTGGATCCCCAAACAGCCCAGACAATGTACCAGGAGGCGTGCAAAGAAACTGCGACAAAGAAACCGCCTACCGCTGATTACTGTTCGATGTGCGGCCAACTCTGGTGCAGCATTAGGGCAAACAGAGAAATCCGTGAGGCGTTAGAGCAAAAAGGCGAGGCAACGGTATAGAGGCACTGGGACCTGCCAATTTGCTATTACCACGAAGAAGGCTGGCGAAGCTAAGATGGCCAAAGGCAAAATTCTAATAATCGAGGATGACCGGGACATTGTCGAAATGGTCGAGTACAATCTGGAGGAAGAAGGATACGAGACCTTGTCGGCGTTGAATGGTGAAGCAGGGCTTGAATTGGCCAGGCGGCAGCATCCAGACCTTATCATCCTCGATGTAATGCTGCCGCTCATAGACGGTTTTGAGGTCTGCCGGAAACTTAAAAGCAATGACGTGACGGCAGATGTACCGATTATTATCCTCAGCGCCAAATCCCAGGAGACGGACAAGGTAGTGGGTTTGGAATTGGGCGCGGACGATTATGTAACCAAACCTTTCAGTCCGAGAGAATTGATTGCAAGAATACGGGCTATTCTACGGAGAGGTCGAGAGCCTCGGTCCGCGAGGAGGATAGAGAGGGGAGATGTCGTCATAGATAGCACCAGGCACAAAGTGGTAGTGAGGGGAGAGGAAATCTCGCTGAGCTTCACAGAGTTCAAGCTCTTAGAGATTTTAGCCCAACGCCCAGGAGTTGTATTTTCAAGAGAGCAGATTCTGGATGCGGTTTCGGGTTATGAATCGGTAGTTTGTGACAGGACCGTAGATGCGCACGTGAAATCGCTGAGACGAAAGTTGGGCAAGGCCAAGGATTACATAGAGACTATCCGAGGTGCCGGCTACAGGTTTAAGGAGGTGTGAATGAGAAGCAAAATCATCTGGAAGTTCTTCGGCGCGTTTATATTTTTGACCATCATAGCAGTGTTCGTCTTGAATTTCTTCGTAAGTGTGAAGCTACGCGGTCACTTTGAGCAGAAGATCACAGAGAAGTTGCAGAGCAATGCCGTGCTGGTCGGTGATATTTTGAAGAACGATGTGCTCCAGGGCAGACTTGAGGCCATCCAGACAAGGACGGAGGCTCTGGCAGATGAACTGGATTTGAGAATTACAATCATTGACAAGCATGGCACTGTTTTAGGTGATTCGGAGGAGCAGCCGTCCCGAATGGAGGACCATAAAGACAGACCTGAAGTTATCAAAGCAATGGAAATTCGCTTTGGCCAGAGTACGCGTCCCAGCGATACCGTGGGCTATAACATGAAGTACGTCGCTGTACGCGTAGATGACGGTGACAACGTATTGGGTGTGGTGCGTTTTGCTCTGCCACTTTCCGAGGTTCAATTGGAAATACGGACTATTTATAGAGCGGTCTTGTTTGGGGCGATTGCAGCCATGGCAATTGCTCTGACGGTCGCATACTTTGTATCAAGGAGCATAACCCATCCAATACTACAGATGCAAGAGACAGCCCGCGCGATTGCCAAAGGAGACTTCAGCAGGAAGGTGAGGATGATGGGCAAAGACGAACTGGGCGAGTTGGCCAAGTCACTGAATACTATGGCAGACGAACTGCAGCAAAAGATGGACAATCTTGAACGGATGGACAGAATGAAGACGGACTTCGTTGCCAGTGTGTCGCACGAACTTAAGACACCTTTGACCCTAATCAAAGGCTACATAGAGACACTGCAGGACAAAGCTATAGATGATAAAGAGAAGGCTCGCAAATTCGTTTCGATCATAAAGGAGCATGCCGAGAGGCTGGAAAACATCGTAAACGATTTGCTGAGTCTCAGCGAACTTGAGCTGTCCAAGAATTCTATAGAGAAGACTGACTGCGATCTCAGGAGCCTGATGGATGAGGTTGCGATGAGCTTTGGGCATGCACTTGCTGAGAAGAGACAAACGCTGAACATAAATCCACAGGGAGGTGACTTCAGAATTAAGGCCGACCGTGACAAGATAGAGCAGGTTTTTGTAAACCTAATAGACAATGCCGTAAAATACACACCGGAGGCAGGAAAGATCGATATTTCGATTTGGGAGCAGCAAGAAATGGTCACCATAACGGTTGAAGACAACGGTATCGGAATACCAAAGGAACATCTTGATCGGGTCTTTGAGCGATTCTACCGTGTTGATAAGGCCCGTTCACGTGAGCTGGGCGGAACAGGGTTAGGGCTCGGAATAGCCAAGCACATCGTCCTGGCCCACAATGGCCGAATCCATATCGAAAGCCGGGTGAACAAAGGAACGACGGTCTCGGTGGTTCTTCCCAAAGAATAAGGAATATTTTTTGTAGTCTTCACGAAATTTTCACCTTTTCTTCATATTCCCTTCAAAATGATCGCGTATATTCCTTGAAAGAAAGAAGAGGGATATATGAAGAAAACAGCCGACATCATGTCTAAGATTCTGGCGGTCGCAGTACTGCTGTATCTCTTCCTGGTCAGCGTCGGCCTCATGGGTGCGGCATTCAAGGGCTTTGGCAAGGGTTTCGCGCACAGCCTGATTGAGACCACCTCCAACCCCTATATCGGCCTGTTCATCGGGATCTTCGCAACAAGCCTTGTACAGAGCTCCTCTACCACTACGTCGATAGTGGTTGGAATGGTTGCTTCAAACGTACTGACGATACCGCATGGGATTCCCATCATAATGGGGGCCAACATCGGAACGACCGTGACCAATACGCTTGTCTCTCTGGGGCATGTCGGACGCAAAGATGAGTTCCGCCGTGCAATCGCCGCGGCTACAGTTCACGATTTCTTCAACCTCATTTGCGTTGCTGTTCTGTTCCCGCTTGAACTGGCAACCGGCTATCTCGAAAAAACCGCAACCTTCCTCTCTGGAATGTTCCAGGGAGTAGGCGGCATCACGTTTGTCAGCCCGATCAAACTGGCTACGGACCCTGCTATCGGTCTGATCAAAGACGGCGCACTGTGCCTGAGCAGCTCCTCCTTTACAGGATACATCGTTGTCTTGATAATCTCGGTGCTGTTGTTGTTCTTCTCTCTCTATTTCATTGTTAGAGTGATGAAGTCACTTGTTGTCAGAAGGGCCGAGATGGTGCTCGATAACGTCATCAACAAGAGACCCCTGGTTGGCCTGTTTGCAGGACTGGCCTTCACGATCATTGTCCAGAGCAGCTCGATAACAACTTCCCTGCTCGTGCCTCTTGTCGCAGCGGGTGTTCTTACCGTCGAGGGAGCGTTCCCGATGACCATAGGCGCAAACATCGGAACCACATCGACGGCAATCCTGGCATCCTTCGCAACTGGGAATATTGCGGCGGTCACAATTGCATTCGCACATTTTCTCTTCAACCTGACGGGGACCATATGCATTTATCCCCTCCAGTTTTTCAGGGCAGTCCCCATTGACCTCGCCAAGGCGTTCGGCGAGTTAGCGGCAAGGAAGAGAATGTATGCTTTTGTTTACGTGCTGGGCGTATTCTTTGTTTTGCCCGGCTTGCTCATCTTAGTCTCACGATTTCTTAAGTAAGGAATATCGAAATGTTCAAGAATCTATTGAGCTTCTGGAAGGGCAAAGATTTTCTGGCTCAAGTCCTCGAGGAATTCAAAAACATGTTGGACGGCACGGAGACGATGTACAAGGCCGTTTGCAGCCGTCTCCTGGAGCACACGGAAGAACCGGATTTGAAAAAGAGGATATACGAAATTGACAAGCAAGTGAATGTTGCCCAAAAAGATATACGCAGGAGAATTGTGGAGCACCTCTCACTGCAACCGACCGTCAATGTCACCGCTTGTCTGCTGCTAATGAGCGTAGTTAAGGATGCTGAGAGACTGGGCGACTACGCGAAGAACCTCTACGAAGTAACCGAGCTTCTGGCAAGGCCGATTGACAGACCGCTGTTCAACGAGTACTTTGACGACATTGACAAAGATATTCTGGCGCTCTTTGAGCGGAGCAAGGAAGCGTTCATACAAGCAGATGAAGAAAAAGCCAGATCGGCATGGGATTATGAAAAGAGAATAGCAAAAGAGTGCGACAGGATAGTTGAGCAAGTGGCAAATAGCGAGCTTTCTGTCAACGAGGCTGTTTGCTTTGCCTTGATTGCCCGGCACTTTAAGCGTATAGTAGCCCACTTGGTGAACATTGCCACCTCTGTGATCTTGCCGTTGAGTGACCTCGACTACTTCGACGAAGAGAGACATGATGAGTAAATCAACTTTTATCACGATGTATCTTATCGGACTTTTGATATGTGTAGGCCTTCCCCGCAGGCATTGTTCGGCCTATGAGGATGAAGGTTTTCAATTCTGGAGTACGGCCAGTGCCTCATTTGATATTGACAGAAAGTGGAAGGGCAAATTTGAAGAGGAATTTCGGCTTGGGGATGACGGCGGACACCTATACTATGAGCACTCCGACTTGGGATTTATCTATACGGGCCTGGCAGAGTGGATAGACGTAGGATTCAACTACAGGCAGGTTTTCGAAAAAGACGACGGGGGTGAGTGGAGGCAGGAGAACCGGCCACATTTGAATATTACCTTGAAGACTCAATTGCTGGGTCTTGATTTCAGCGATAGATCAAGATTTGAATATCGGGACAGGGAAACTAAAGAGGACTTTTGGGCATACCGGAATAAGGTCGCGGTAGAATTTCCAGTCGCACTGACACCACTCAAATTGCAGCCTTACATCACAGATGAGGTGTTCATCAATTTAGACGAGGGAGATCTTGGCAGAAACAGACTCTATGCTGGCCTTTCCATAGAATTCTCCCGGCATCTGAAGGGCGGGGCGTATTATCTCTGGCAATCGACCGAATCCGGTGGAGAGTGGAAAGATATTGATGTGCTTGGGATTCAGATGCAAATCTACTTCTAAGGAGCGCGCTTTACTCGGCTCCCTCGCGCAAGAAATAATCCTCGATGTCACCTTGTGAGATGATGTCAAGTAGTGGCTCTGAGGCTACGTTTTCATCATATCTAATTCGATAACTGCTATGGGCAGAAAGATAAAGACCGGCAGCCACGCCCAGATTTCCACCATTACCTTGTCGAAGAAAACAGGCTCTGTGGCGAGCATCTTGCAGACAAAAGTCGTGATAAAACATGCCACTGTGGTAGCGAAGCTGATCACCACGGCCGACTTCATCGACTTTGGGTCCCTACAAACGAGGATCGGCAGGCACACCATAAGCATGACGAGGTTTATTATGGGCTCGGTAATGTGGAAGTGCATTTGGGCCCACAATTGGGCTGTGTCCTTCGTACCCTGGGCTGCCAGCTCACGTAGCTGTAGCCAACTTATCAATGGTATGTGAATGGATCTCCGTCTGACGGGGATATCGCTTGGCGTAATGTCACTGCTGTAATAGGCGATTGGCTGCGGACCGCTTGGCGAACCTCTTTCGGTGAATCGCGCGTTAATCAGATCCCACCTGACGGTTTCGGCGTTGTAGACTGCCTGTTCGCCTGATATACGCCCGGTGACCTCCCAGATGCCTGGCCTAATCTGACGCCTCGTGATGATGGTCGGTCTGTGAAGCGTGGATGTTTTTACGTCGAACTTTCGCGAGCAGATGAGCGATCCGTTGGCGTCGGCAATGAACCATATATCATAGGATTCCTGGCCGGGGATGTCATCCTGGCTGCGGGCAAGCTTGTCGCTGAGCGGTGGTATAATAAGCTCCTGGTCGATTACCAGCAGGCCTGTGAACAGTAGCGCGAGGAATATAATCGGCCCAATCACGCGCTTCAAACTGACGCCTGAGGCCATTATGGCAACTAACTCATTCATGCGGACCATCTTGCCAAGCGAAAAGGCAGCGGCCACCACTATTATCATCCCTGCGAAATCCCGAAAGTAAAGCGTGATGTTTAAGCCGTAAAAGACCAATATATTCTTCGTGATTGCCAAAGCATTGAGGTCGGCGTGCTCGGTAAACTCATCGAGGTTCACGAACAAATCAATTATTATTCGCAAGCCCATCAAGACGCAAAACGCGATTGCATAACCGGTCAGAAAATTCTTCGCCACATATTTGTCTAATATCTTCATATCAACTTGACACCGAGCATCTCTATTAGTGCAGGTGCGCTTGCGAGATGCGCTGCCTAATACCTCAATAGCTTGTGATATATAACGGCTGCCAGCAGCAGCAAAAACACGAGTCCTGCCCACATCAATACAAGCCCCGAGACGGCTTCTGAGCCAAGGTTCTCGGTGAGGTGCTTGCCGCTGATTATGCACACGACCAGGACTGCTGCAGGCACACAGCTTGCGCCAAAGGCGCTGAGCAGATGACCACCCCTTTTAATGATACCGAGAGCCATGCCAATCAATATCATTGGCACGCAGCCCAAGGCGAACACGAGGCGCGAATGTATCTCAGCCCCTATCTCAGCAAACGTTTTTCGCAATTTTATCTCAAGCTTATCCTGCAATCCCTTGAGTCTCGGGCTCGGCCCATTCGGCAGTGCTGATGAGACCGCCTGGGGTGTGATATTTTGTAAGGTGTTTGCGTTCTGGAATTTGTCAGTGACGGTTCTTGGCGGGATCAGGCCGCGAATGATGTACCGCATTCTCAATTCTCCTGAGCCTTCTACCCGTGCGTTGTACATATCCATTGCCAAGGTCGGCGCGAGCTCATCGCCCTCGACATGCAGCGAGGCATCGGTGGGTCGTAGTGTCCGTAAACGCTCCTTGCTTGTTGCATCGTACTCAGTAAGTACAACTTGCCCGGACAGCTTGACGTTGTTCTCATCTCCCGCAACGCATTCTGTTGCCCTGAACTCTACTATCTTCTCAGCGCTATGCAGCCTGTACAGGCTGTTCGTATCGTTGGATATCCTGTTTGCGATATCTTGTGCCAATAGCTCCGCGGTAAGCTGTGCGTAGGTCTGCCGCGCCAGCTTTGCAACAGGGTCGAAGCGCATTAGATCGCTCTGGATTCGCTTCATTTCATCGACCTTCTTGAACTTTATCTCATCGCCTAAGAGCGAGCCAAACTGGATTTTGAACGACACCAACTCGGAATCAAACCAGACCTCGTCCTCAGCGCGCATCTGGCTTGGCTTATACGCGGTTATTTGGACTTCATTGAGTCCATCGTGCAGGTTGAATTTCACTTTAGCGCTGGTGACGGCCGTAATCTCTTCTATGCGATCGTCTTTTGTTTTGGTAACAACCACACCTAAAAGTGTATCATTTTGCGAGTCGGCGTAGTCCGCATAAACCAGGTACCGGCCATCGGGCACCTTATAATAGCCTTTTCGTTGAATGTTGCGGAAAAGTATCTTTTTTGCGTCGGCTTTTAGAGATTTCTCTGCGCCATGTACGAAAGTGGGTGTTACGTCGAAACTCAAGAACAGATTTGCGACGGCGACCATAACCGCCAGAGCCAGGCCGGGATAGACAAGCGTCAGCAAACTTACTCCGCTTGCCTTGCAGGCATCAAGCTCGTTATCGCTTGCCAATCGCCCGTAAACCAGAGCCGCGGCGAATAGAGCTGCCATCGGCAGCACGAACGTCAGGGTTATGGGCAGAAAATAGCCCATGAGATAGACCACCTGACGAGGCCCGACACCGTATTCCTGGACGGGTCGCAGAACACTTCCCAGGCTCAGAACCAGTGTCAGGGCGATCGTCGCCAGCACAAAGACCTTCAAGAGCTCCCGAAATACGTATCTGTGAAGGGTAAGAAGCATTTATCAGCTTTCATCGTGCGTCGCACACAATGTATATCAGGCGAACCCAAACACGCAATAGGATATATGCAATCGAAGACTGCTTTGCAACAAAATTCCCTATCTGTCGATCAGCAGGCCTTTATCGCCTCAAGAAGGCTATCCAGAACCTATTCTTCGATGCAATCGGGCTGGCTTTGGTGCAAATGGTGGGTCGATTGCCAAAAATAATTAGGATTCTCTTGACCTGCCGAGACCTGTCTGCTATTTTAGCCTTATGAACTGAGAAGGAGGGTGTGGAGGACCGGGATTTTGTCTTAGTCTTTCCGCCCCAAAAGCCGCTTTGCGTAGTCGCTCTGCATAGCAAAGGATTGCTATGGCCGTTTACACGGGAAAAGACGGTTTAGAAAAACGGAATTGGCACCTCTCCCAACCCAAAGCCCTCTTTCTGAACACGAGACGGTTTAGACTTGGGCAAGTCTCTTACGCACACCGCCGGTCCATATTCCCAAAGTGCGCAACCTGTCAGATCAGCCAAGCGGCTTCTCTGGCGAGTACAAGTGCCGTCCGTTCAACCAAAACAATATTTGCCATCGTTAATCGGGAAAGGGGGTGGTCAGCCTATGGCCTAAAGCTCGTGATTTTTGGATAGGGAGATTTGTGTGTTATGTTTTTGCAGGTGTATTCTTGGTAATCAAGGAGGATAACAGATGTATACAAGACGAGAAGTGGTAAGCGCAATTGTGGCAGTGGCAATTCTGATTCTCGGAGCAATGCCCGCACAAGCGGCAACAGAAGAAGAGATTGCTGCATCTATCGAAGTGGGTGTCACTTGGCTTGTGGGCCAGCAAAATGCAAGTACCGGGGCGTGGCAAGACGTCCCACGCACTGGCTTCGTGCTCATCAAGCTGCAGGACCTCGCGTACGAGTGGGGCTATGAATCCCCATTTGATGCGTTGTATGATTATTCAGATAATGTTATTGCTGGCTGGCAGTATTTACTTACTGGCTCTATTGTTCCAGGTCAGATTGGACAATATGCTCGGAAGCACACGATAAGCGGTTCAGAACCGCATGGGGACCCAGATACTAACGGTAATGGCTACGGAATATCGTTCCAAAATGAGTGCTACAATACCGGCATCTGTTTGATGGCTCTGGCAGCCACCGGCACCCCAGGCAGGGCAAATGATGGCGGCCTTGATTACGATGGTGACGGGAACGCCGATACCTATGGTGAGATTGCTCAAGATGTAGTGGACTGGCTCGCCTACGCTCAGGTTGATTCAGGAAACCAAGAAGGTGCGTGGGGGTATGGTCCTAATGCCGGCGGTGACAATTCTGTTTCGGGGTACGTAGTACTTGGGCTCGCTGCGGCAGAAGGATTTGGATGTACTATTCCTGGTTTCGTGAAAACAGAGCTAAACGTGTTCATCAATAACGTGCAGGATCCGGTTAACGGCGATACACATGATGGTGGTTCTTGGTACCGCGCAAAGGTACAGCATTGGGTCAACTTGCTCAAAACGGGTAACTTGATCTTCGAGATGACGTTCTATGGAGACAGCCCGGCTACTCCACGTTTCCAGGATGCAATAGACTATATTGAAAGACACTGGCGGGATGCCGACCTTGAACCAGGATGGAATGAATATGGACTGGATGACGATGGCGACGGCTTGGTCGATGAAGATCCGCGCGACTATATTGATAACGACGGTGACGGCTTGATCGACGAGGACTGTGGGATGACTCACTTTCAGGCAGTGTACTGTCTCATGAAGGGCCTCGAGTATAGCGGCGTCGACTTAATAGACACCGATGGTGACAGCTCCAGCGACGACGACTGGTTTAACCAGGAACCCCCGGCCGTGCCGGCGCAGGATTTCGCCAGCGTTCTCGTGGCACAGCAGAACGTTAACGGTTCATGGCCCAGCTCGCCATGCTATGTCTGGCCAGGTGGAGCTTGGGGCACAATGTCTGGGGAGATTCTCTCTACTGTGTGGGCGCTTCTTACCTTAGAGAAGATAAGTCCACCGCCGCCTGAGATTCCCGTTTCTGTGGACATCAAGCCGCAGTCTTGCCCCAATCCGTTCAATATCAAGAGCAGGGGCGTACTGCCGGTGGCGGTTCTGGGCACCGACGAGTTCGATGTCACCGAGATCGACCCCGCCACGATAGTGCTTAGCCGCGAGGGTGTTGAAGGTGCCGTCTCGCTGCTCCGCTGGGCCTATGAGGATGTCGCAACCCCGTTCGGAGGAGAGCTGTGCGATTGCCACGAGCTTGGTGGAGATGGCTACCTCGACCTGACGCTAAAGTTCAGGGTCGCTGAGCTTGTGATGAACCTGGAGCTTTACAAGGTGGGTGGAGAAACCCTGCCGCTCACCCTGACCGGCAATCTGAAAAGCGGCACGCCCATCCGCGGTGAGGACTGCGTGTGGGTTCTCAGCTTTGGCGCCAACAGCAAGAAAGCCAAATAGGTGCAAGCCGGCAAAGCGTAGCAGAGGACTGCTACTTTGAAAGAGCAACAGAGAATTAGATTTCTCTGCGACGTTGCCTATACCTCAGGAAAGGGCTGTAAGTTCGATACTTACGGCCCTTTCTCTTTTTCGGCGGATCAAAGGTCTAACTGCGTTGGTTTCTTGAGACTACGCAGCGGTTTTATAACAATGAAATATTTTTGAGAGTTCTCTTGCGGAGTTGGCCGGCTGTTGTCACAATGATGGAAAGTCGGGATACAAAGGCAGGCTCAAGAGACTATCATAATATTTCTTTTGTGCCATTATAAAGTACTCCCACATCATACCGGTCCTGCCTTTGGAAGTTAGCTGGTTTGTCTGTGCATAGCAGGTTGCGCCTGCTCATCGTGCACGGCCAGCGTAGCAACATGCGCAGGCATTCCGAAAAATCTGCTTGATTTGCGTTAGTTAGGGCAGGTGCGTAGCCTGTCCGGTGATTATTTTCTATCATAGTTTTTTGAAGGGGTACGAAAATGAAACGCAAATTGTTTTTGGCAACACTTCTGATAGTGAGTGCACTGACAGCGTTGGTGCAGGCCGGCAGTGCTGTCGTGCCCGCAGCGGTTGTGCCCGGCGTCAAGGCCAGCGACCCCGACCCGCCTGACGGCGCGAGAGGGGTCACCCTGCCTATGCTTGACTGGGAGCCCGGAACTTCTGCGAAGTTCCACAATGTCTACCTTGGCACTAATCCGACGCCCGGTCCTGGTGAGCTGATAGCTACCATGTGGATGCTCGACATGTATTGGTTGGGGGCCCCCGGTTCCGGTCTTATTCCGGGGACTACTTACTACTGGCGGGTCGACGAGATTGAAGAAGATGGCACTACGATACACACGGGCGATGTCTGGAGCTTTACCGCTGCGCCGTACACGGCTTATAATCCTGACCCACCCGATGGTGCCAAAAATGTGCCAACCGATACGGACCTTAGCTGGACTCCGGGTGTCACTTCGATTACGCACGATGTATACTTCGGTACCGAGTATGCCGATGTGGCTGATGGCACAGGGGGGACGTTCAAAGGAAACTATCCAGATACGACCTATGATCCCGGAACACTTCAAATGGGGATGCTTTACTTCTGGAGGATCGATGAGATCGCTCACGACGCTGCCAAATACCCTGGCGATGTCTGGAGCTTCAAGACCGTCATTGCCGACCTCGTGGGGCTTGAGATAATGGGCCCAGAAGAAGTGGTCGAGGGGTCTTCAGCACAATATAAGGCTGTAGCGTATTATGAAGATGGTTCTACGAAATATGTGACCATATCGGCAATATGGTGGGCTAAGCCGGCCGGTTGTGCAAGCATCGACGAGAATGGCTTGCTAACGAGCGCGCATATAGACACACCCACGATCGTCACCATATATGCCGAGTATACCGAAGGCGACTTTACCGTCCACGCAAAAAAGCCGGTTTGGTGCGTCCCTTTTGTTTCCGAGGGCAAGATACATTACGTTGATGCACTCAATGGTGACGATGACAACGATGGCTTGAGCCCCGAAGCAGCTTTTGCAACCATTCAGAAGGGCATCCATTCGGCGGTAGACGGCGATGCAGTTCTGGTCTATCCGGGCCTGTACACGGAAGAAGTCAATTTTAAGGGCAAGGCCATAACAGTGCAAAGTGCTGAAGATGCGGCCGTGCTCGAAGCTCCGGGCAACTTCGCTGTATCATTTTACATGGGTGAAGGGGCCGACAGCATTCTGAGGAATTTTGTCATTTGCAATAGCTATATGGGCATCTTTATTACGCATAGTTCGCCCACCATCACAAATGTAACGGTCGTCAATAACGAATACGGTGTCGAGGCGTATGCAGCAGAGCCAAATATTTCAAGCAGCATTTTCTGGGACAATATTAGCGGTGACTTGTTTCAGTGCGAGCCACGCTACAGTTGTGTCGAGAGGTTGGGTGAGGGACAGGACAACATCAATTCCGATCCATGTTTTGTTGACCCTAATAACGGAGACTACCATTTGCTTTCACGCAGAGGTCGATATTGGCCGGAATATGATGTATGGGTCCTTGATAATGTCACCAGTCGCTGCATAGATGCTGGCGAGCCGCGAGCTGATTATTCCAACGAGCCTGAGCCGAACGGTGGTCGAATTAACATGGGGGCGTACGGCGGGACCGCTTACGCCAGTATGAGCACAGTGCAGTTGATGGACGGTGACATGAACCGTGATGGGATAATCAATATGGTAGATTTGGCGGTATTGGCTAATAACTGGCTGAAATCCGGACCGCCTCCACTGAACCAGCCGCCTTATATAATTATTACGGCTCCACTTGACGGAGCCCAGTTCTGGGGCTGGGTGGCAACAATTGAACTTGAAGCGGACGCCTACGACGCTGATGGCACGGTCGTAAAAGTGGAATTCTATAGCGATGGCGACAAGATAGGTTCCGACAACGATGGCTCCGACGGCTGGGACACTAGCTGGCCTGACTGTACACCGGGCACGTACACATTCACGGCCAAGGCAACGGACGACCGTGGTGCGACAACCACCTCGCCGGAAATAGAAATCACGGTGCGTCCTCCGGGAAGGAGGTAAGAAGGCCAACAAAAACTGGCGTGTATGATCGATCTGGGAATACAGCCGGATAAGCTGGTATAGGTTGGTACTATAAAAGGACACGGCGAGTTCGAGGTGAAAAACTGCTGCCGGAAGGCCCTGACGGACAAGAACTGGGATGCGAAGCTCCGCTTGCGGAACCGGCAGGTTACCAGTCGGCGTGTGTCTGCGCGCACCTGAATGGCAGATAGCTGTAAACGCGCACGAGAGCATCCACTGACAGGGTGGTCATTACGGTATATTCAGCGGGTCGATGTCCTTGATTGTCTCTGAGTAGATTTCGTAGGAATATTTTTCCAGCAGCTCTTTTCTGTAGTCGGCCAGGGCCGCTTTTCTTTGTTCGTCCAACATTCTCCACTTGGCGCGGTTTTTAGTGTCGTCGGAGTATTCTTTCGGCTCGCCAGGGGTCTTTTCCAATATCTTAACGATGCGCCACTTGAAACCATCACCGGAAAAGCCTTTGACCGGGCCTACTATTTCATTCGGGTCGCCCTTCCATAAATCCTCCCAAAACATGCCTTCGCTGCCCGGATAGGTGTTAAAGGGTGTACTCTTTTTTTGCAGAGAGTATGTTTGTTTGACGGACTCGAAATCCGTGCCGCCGTCCAGCTCAGCTTTTGCCTTCCGGGCGGTTTGCAAGTCTTGACACCAGATTTGGTCGATCTTGAGCGTTTCAGGTTTCCCGAACGCTTTCTTATTCTCATTGAAGTAGGCAGCTATCTGTTCATCCGTAGGTTCTTCAACTTCTTTATGCTTGGCGGCCGTGATTTCACTCAGGAGCCTCCTATCTTCATACGCTCTTACTTGCTTGACAAAATCTTCATCCTCATCGAGGCCAAGCAGTGTGGCCTCAGCGACAAAAATCGGCATCCTCAAGCTTTGGTCCAACAGTCGTTCCGCGCCCTTTGGCGTGCCCAGATCTCTCGGCCGGCGCGGCGGTGCCATCTCAGAGATAGCGTCGAACCAGTCCTTCAATGTCACTTTGCCGCCGTCATATGTCGCCAAAATAATGCTTTTCTCTTCAGGTGTTACTTCATCTTTCATCTGACTCGTGCGGACCCATCCCACTTTGCGTGGCTCCTTTGGACGGTACAGCAGTCTTTCGTAGATATCAGCGGCCTTGGTGAAATTTTCGCTTAGCTTTTTAACATGGAACTTCTTATGTAGTTCACCGTAATATTGATTCACGAGCCTGTTGGCTTTTTCCCGTTGGACCATAGCCATCGCACGCACCCGGTCAAGCTTAGGGTCGGCTTTTAGCTTGTCATCTATTTCGGACTCCGCAACTGTCACTTTGTCCTCAAAGCGCGTTCGCAACAATGAGTTTGCAAGCCTCCTTTCCTTAAATCGATTGACCGAGGTTTCAATCTCTTCGCGTTGCAGATAGTCCTGCTTACGGGCCTCCATGACCATTGCCTTTTCTGCTATCATTTTCAAGAGCACAGTTCTGGCGTCAACGGGCTCAGTTTGGCTGGTGTACCCATAGTCGCCGGGGCGAAGCTCGTTCATGAGCCTTTTCTCAAGCTCATCGGCTGTGATAGTATAATCGCCGATCTTTGCGACGACACTTGTGGGCTCAACAGCAGCTTTGGCTACGGATGGTTCCTTTGGCTTGTCTTGAACAGTTGCAGGTTTAGTCGGCGGCTCTTTCGCCTCTGTCTTGTCTGTCTCTGCCTTTTGCGTCTCCGGCTGTTTTACCAGAGGCTGCTCTATCTTTGGCTGCTCTGCCTCCTGCTCTTTTGCGCCCGGTTCTTCTACTGTGGGCTGCTTTGCTTCCGGTTCCGTCGGTTGAAGCTCTTCAACCACTGGTTGCTTTGTCTCGACGGCCATCGGTTTGCCGGCAGTATCGGCTGCACCGCCTGTAGCCGGTTCATTTGTGCCGCAGGAACAACAGAGTGCCAGCAGCACACACAGTGAAGATAAAAACAATTTACTCAAAACTGACCTCATTGTACTTATCCTCCTTATACCAACATTTAAGATTCTTCGTAAACCCGCATTATATCTTTTGCGGCTCCTTTGGTCAAAAGTAAACGATTGCTTGTTTGGCGATAGTCTTTGTAGTCTTACTGCCAGGCTTAGCCAGAGACGCTAATATTGGGCGGTGGTTCGGCGTCCGCGAAATCGCCAATATGACGGGATGGGGGCACAATGCGGCAGAATTCCTTAACCAGCCAGCTCTCTCGGGCCCATTTTGCCGCCAAATACCGGCCACAGGCTGTTTCTTAGCCTGGTCTGGGCGACTCCCACGCAGACAATTACAGGATTTGCCAGAAATCTTGAGAATTTTGTTGACTCGGTGAGACGTGCGCCATATTTTGCGCGTTATATATTAGAAGGAGGGTGTGGAGGACCGTTGGTCGGGGCAAGTCTTCCCACCCAAAAGGCTGTCTTGGGCAGCCAATTTGCATAGCAAGGGATTGCTATGGGGGTTTCCACGGCAAACAAGCGTGTGCAAGAACGTACTGGGCACCTATGCCCACCAGACACTTACTCCCTACGCCATGCATGGTGTTACTCCGGTCAAGGTCCTTCTACACATTCCAAATGTATCGCTGTCAATTGCGTAGCTTGTCGAATCAGCAGGACAGGCTCCCTGACGAGTGCGCGTAGAGTCTATTCAACCAGAGCCGTAGTGGCCAACCTGGCTCAAGAAAGGAGGTGATGTGTCATGACTTGAAACGCGTTATGTTGTGTGAGTACCTTTCAGTTTTATGTTTCTCTATGGCGCGTTGTTAACAATTATTTGGAGTATTAGATATGGAGCCTTTGAAAAACAAGAACAGCCTTATGTTATGTTTGCTGCTTATGCTGGGGACACTTGTCGCTTGCCCTTTGGCCGTTCAGGGGTACACCTATACTTTGGACGCCGACTTCGATATGGGGACTATGGTCAATGTCAATCACGATGCCCCGAACAACGACCAGTTGCAGCTCAACTGGCTGACCGAGCCCTTCCCGTTTGTGAATATCGCCTGTTCGGCGCGGGGGACGATCGTGAGAATTGATGTGAACACGGGCGCAGTACTGGGTGAGTACCGGTCAGCGCCGCAAGGCCGTGGTCGGGACCCCTCGCGAACGACGGTTGACCTGTATGGCAATGTCTGGGCTGGTAACCGCGCTGAGGCTGGCGGTGGTAAAGGCTCGGCGGTTAAGATTGGCTTGGTGGTCGGCGGCACCCGCTGCGACAGTGATGGGACCCCCAATCCCGCGGGGCAGTACCTTGCACCGCCGTTCCACTACAACACCTGTGTAGATCGCGACAGCGATGGTCTGATCAAGACCTCCCGCGGTCTGGGCAACATTCTGCCGTGGCCTGACGTCACCGATGGGGCAGGTGGTTTTACCGGCATCGTTGAGGACGCCGAAGATGAGGCCATTCTAATCTATCAACGAGTCAACGGCGACCATGTGAGGCACGTATCGGTCGACGCTAGCAATCACGTGTGGGTAGGCGGGCACTTTGGTGCCGACAACAGTTTTGACCTGCTTCACGGCGACACTGGCCAGATCCTGGCAAGCTTTGATGTTGGGGACGGTGGATACGGCGGACTGGTCGACGGCAATAAGGTGCTCTGGTCCGCTGACCGGATGGGAACGTTTACCGTGTTGAGGTATGATACCAAGGGGACGATCACCACTGCTGACGATACCTGGTCGCTCCTTGACGCTCCGAACGCTTACGGACTGGGCATTGACAGCAGCGGCAATATCTGGAACGCCCAATACAGCTCGAACCAAATCCGCAAGTTTAACTCGGCCGGGATGCTGCTCGGAGTCTTCCCCACTGGTGGCGCGAGCAACGACCGTGGGGTTGCAGTGACGCCTGTCGACGACGACGTCTGGGTAGCCAACAGCGCAGGCAATGATGTTTCCTGACTTGATAACAATGGTAACCTTCTGAAAGTGATTTCGTTGGGCGTGGATGGATCGAACCCGACGGGTGTAGCGGTCGACGCAAATGGTAAGGTCTGGGTCGCGTGTCTGGGATCGAGCACTGCCAAGCGAATCGACCCGACTGCCGGAGGCGATGGCCTCGGTGCAGTCGACCTGACTGTGAGTCTCGGCGCCGGCGCCGGCCCCTACAACTACAGCGACATGACTGGAAGCGTGCTACTTGGTGCGATTCAGCAGGGCACGTGGACGATAGTCCACGACAGCGGCACACCCGGCAATACGGCTTGCGTAATCAAGTGGAACGATGAGCCGGAAGGTGCGGAGCCAGCAGGCACGAGCATAACTGTGGAGGCTCGTGCGGCAGATAGTGAAGCAGGTCTGCCGTCAAAGACCTTTGTGGCCGTTACCTACGGCGTCGACCCCGGCCTAACCGGCCAATATATCGAGGTTCGCGCAACTCTCTCGCGGGACCCGGGCGTCACCGAAACGCCGGTGCTGTCTGATCTAACGATTATATGCAACCAGCCGCCAGATTGTTCAGAGGCCTATGCCGATCCCGGTTGCCTGTGGCCTCCAAACCACAAGATGGTTGCAGTGAGCATTCTCGGCGTGACTGATCCTGACGGCGACCCGGTGACTATAATCATTACCGGCATCACAAGTGACGAGGCTACGGCTTCTGATGAAGGTTCTGGTGGGGCCGAGCACGCCCCGGATGCTGATGGAGTCGGAACGGACACCGCTCTGCTGCGGGCGGAGCGTTCCGGTAATGGCAATGGCCGCGTCTATGCGATTGGCTTTACTGCTGGCGATGGGAAGGGCGGAGTGTGTGAAGGCGTGGTCTATGTGAACGTACCTCACGACCAACGGCCTTCTCGAAGGTCGCCCGCACCGTGTGATGCCGTAGATGACGGTCAAAGCTATGATGCCACGCAGATAAATTAAGACGTCTTTGAGATGCGGCATCTTGGGGGAAGCAGGTTAATTCCTGCTTCCCCTTTCATCTGTACGGGGTGCGTTTGTTAGCGAAATCCAGTTGATAGAAGCCTTGCTGATAGCCTGCGTATGATGATAGCGGCCATAGCCGATTCTTCTGCAAGATTGCCCATATATTCCAGGACGGGCTGTACGTTCGTCGCTTGCAGCCCTTTTTTCATGTCGTTGGTTCGTGCTGGGCTACCAGGTGGCTGGTGCCTGAGAGCCGAAGGCCGATCGTCCCTCGGCAACCTCATTTTCCCTTTGCGTCAAAGGCAGATGACCTTTAGAATAGGCATTATTGATGGTGAGCAGCAGTCGCAAGTGCCAATATTAAGTTTCGGCGAATAACCGAACAATAATAAGCCGCGAGCTATGTATGGAATCCTATAGCGCTAAAGCTACCAACAGCAACAAACGTAAAGCTGAAGGCTGCAGAAACTCAAGGTTAAGGTTTTTTAGCCTCTGTGTTTTGGCTCTTGGCTTTCGGTGTGGTATTTGGCAGATTCCTGATGTACGTGGTGACACAATTATTCTAAAAGAAGGCCAGAGCATAACCGGGGATATCCTTGTAGAGAAAGAGACCGCGTTGTATGTAGATATCGGCATAACGGTTTTGGCTATCCCGAAGGAAAAGATACTCGAATATAAATACAGCGAAGCCGTTGAGGCCCAGGTTGCCGATGCCAATGACATAAACGATTTAGACATCAGAACCGACAGATCAGAGCAGCCACCCGGCCAGCTATACAGAACCGCCGAGCTGAAGAAGACAACCATTGAAAAATGTATTGCCGCGTTTTCCGAAGCGGTTGTGAAAGTCGCGAGTCCTGCAGGGATGGGCTCGGGCTTTTTTATAAACGAAGATGGGTACTTGATAACTAACTATCACGTTATAGAAAAAGAGACAAAGATCGAAGTCACCGTGTTCCGGAAAGCAAGTAATGGCTTCGAAAAGAGGACTTTCAAAAATGTCAAAATTGAAGCCATCAATCCTTTTGTTGACTTGGCATTATTGAAGGTCGAGGATCTCGGCGATATTAAGGTCAAGGTCGCTTATCTTGGTGATATCAATCAGGTACAGGTAGGTGAAGAGGTCTTTGCCATTGGTAATCCGCTTGGCCTGGAGCGGACGGTCACGAATGGTGTCGTTAGCACAAAAAACCGCGCCTTCGAAGGGCTTGTCTATGTCCAAACGAATGCCGATATCAATCCCGGCAATTCGGGTGGGCCGCTGTTTAACCTGGCCGGAGAGGTCATCGGTGTCACGAATATGGGATATATATTCCTCGGCGGACTCGGCTTTGCCATACCAGTCAATTATGTCAAGCATTTCATAGAGAACCGTGACGCCTTTATCTATGACAAGGATAATCCGAACACAGGTTACAAGTATATTCAACCAGACCAAAGACGCAACAAAGCCAAGCCAAATTTCACAAAGCCAGAATCTAAGCGGAAATAGGTTTTTACCGATTTTCCCAAAAACAGCTTGCATACACGATTGTTCTGGCTAACCTCAGAAACTAACCGAGAGCATTCACCCGATTGAGGATATGGCGAGGGAAGCTCGGTCAGAAAAGTGGTTGGGGAGAGTGTTAAAATTGCTTGTGCCGGAATTCTGACACCATGATTAGGTGTGCTCGTAGATGTTGTAAGTGTGCTAAGCCTTTGTCTGTCCCGATAGTGAGTGAGACTTATGTGAGTGGGTATCCGTATCGATGAATCATGTTTTTATTCCGGTTGGGCAAGCACGTATCGCGGGAATAGCTGAAAGGAGAGACCGAAATGGCTGATTTTGTAGGTGGGAAAATACAGGCATTTAACGGACCAAAAGAACTGGGGGGCTCCCGACGACCTTGAGCGGGTCATCATTGATTTCATGGGCGGTGCAAGAAATTCGCTGGACATTGCGGTGCAGGAACTGGATTCAGAGCCAATCGCCCAAGCTGTCCTGGACGCTTGCTGGCGAAAAGTCAATGTGCGCATCTTCCTGGAACAGGATTACCTTGCTGCAGAAAAGCCTCCCAAAGCTAAGCTCAAGGCTGGTGAAACGAAGGAGCAAGCTGCCAAACGGATCCAGTGGACCGAGCTTAGGCGCCCCAAGGACCGAAAAACCAATAGAGATATTCTTGCAGCACTGTTACGAAATGCTGTAGATGTTAAGGCGGATTATAATCCTGAGATCTTTCACCAGAAGTTTATTATCCGGGATTTCAGAAAATCTAAGACGAAGACGTCGGCAGTTCTTACCGGTTCGACTAACTTTACCGACACCGGCACGCATAATAACCTGAATCATATCGTCATCTTTCACGACCATCGGATCTGTAAAGTATATCGGTCGGAATTTGACGAGCTTCGTTCGGGGACTTTCGGCGAACTGACGGAGCGTAAGACGTGCAAACCCAAAACGTACAATATCAACGGCGTGCCTGTCCGGATATTGTTCGCACCGGATCATTATCCTGAGCTCGAAGTTATTAAGCAGATGCTTAAATGCTCAAAGCAGGTCGATTTTGCTATCTTTACGTTCGCTGATTCCTCGGGGATTGACGATGCGCTAATCGCTTTGCGCGCCGCCAAGCGAAAAATCCGGGGCGTATTGGACCCTACGCAGGGCAAACAAAAGTGGGCTGCGACCGACTGGCTTCACAAGGAAGGGATCAAAATCTACATTCCACGAAAGGTTCCGGGATTTGGCAAAGTCCACCATAAGCTGATGATTATCGACGAGGACATTGTCGTAGGCGGAAGTATGAACTACACAGGAGCCGCTAACGAGTTCAATGACGAGAACATCTCTGTGATTGGCAGCCCGTACGACCTTCCCAAGGCGAAAGGCGGCCCGGTGGATCACAAGGAATGCAGGAAGATTGCCCAGTACTTTCGCCGTGAGTTTGAGCGGATGATTACCAATAGCGACCTGTATTGAAAATCAGGATGTGCGTTATTGCTTACCGGCTTTGCTCTGAAGCACCGAGCGCCCGCAGAAATTTCACGGCTTGCGGCCTGTATGGCCGGTGAGTTCTTCTATCTCAGACTTCAAGTGGCCGCAGCGTGACAGCAGGGCCTGATCATAGCGATTGGTGGAAGAAATGGTCAACAATCTACTGCATCCGTAACTGGGCGAGTCCAACGTGATGACCGACCTGCCAGATAAATAGAGCATAATCTGGCCAAATCGGTTGTACATGTTCGTCTCATCTGGTATCCTATTAAGGGAAACATTGGCCTGCTGGTGAGAATATGCTGGTGAAACATTATATGGAAGCTCCTTGCTTGGTAAAGCTTTCTTGGAAAGGTTGAAAAATGACAGACAATATCGAGAAGACTCAAAACCAGACAGATCGCAAATCTCTTTGTCTTTTGAAGTTGCTATATTCTTGTGCTCTCGTGCTCTTGTGCTGGTCGAGCTCTATTCAGGCCGCTGTTCTGCCCAGGACCGCCGAGCTTGTCCCACCAGAGACTATCGTGCTGATAGATATTGGCAATTTCGGCCAGGTAATGCAGCAGTTTGAAGAAACTAATCTCTACAAGCTCTATACCGATCCGGCAATGGAGGCTTTTGTCGATGATTTCAAGGCAAAGAGATCTGAGAAACTCGAGAAGATGGACAGCGAGCTTGTTCGAACGATTGTCGGTGCAGACGTATTACCCCAGGGTAGGGTTGCCCTTGCTTTAGTGCTCGACGAACAGACAAAAGATGCCAACGAGCCGCCTTTTTTGTTCGTAACTCAGTGGGGGGAAAATACTGCTAAAATCAAAGAGGCGGTAGACGAGATGGTCAGAAAAGCTATTGAAAACGGAGCTCACCGGAGGGTCGAAGACTACCGCGGCGCAAGTATCACAACGATAGTTCCGGAGTCCTCCGAAGGTCTCAGCTATTGCTTTATCGATGACTGCCTGATGGGCTCTCTTAATTTGGACGTTCTCAAGTTTGTCATCGCCCATATTCAAGGTGCTACCAGTCCGACATTGTCCGGCCACGCTGATTATACGACGACCATGAGAGCCGTTGGTCCGTATCACGATATTGATTTCTATGTCAACATTGGACAAATCACCAAAGCAGTACTTGGAGAAGCCGCCACCGATAAGGCAAAGCTGGTGGCAGCTAATCTGGGGCTTGAAAATGTCGTCTCACTCGCGGGTTCGATTGGCCTTGGCAGGGACCCAGGTAGTTCGGCTTCCGGCAAGTTGTTTCTGAGAATAGATGGTGCCAAGAAAGGCATCTTCAAGGTGCTCGATATCGAGTCTCTTGCTCTTAGAGCACCGCGGTTTATTCCGGCATCGGCCCATTCGGTGGTGTTCATAAATTTGGATGTCAACAAGGCTTTCGACGAGCTCTATAGAGTACTTTACGGCTTGGCGCCACAGTTTGCTTTTTTAATGCAGATGCCGCTTCTGCCGCCAGGTCCACAGGGCGAACCGGGCGTAGCGCTGAAACCTGACATAATCGCTCACTTGGGTTCACAAATTGTCGTCGCCCAGAGCATCGAAAAGCAGGTTGCGGAAGGCGCAAAGCCGAGGGAGACTCTTGTCGCGCTGGCCGTCGATAACCGTAGCGCCCTTGAGAAGTCGCTTTCGCTCTTGTACGATAAGATAATAGCTGCAAAGAACCCAGATGCAAGACGCGAGCTTTTAGGCTACACAATATATTTGGCCGACCTTTCAGGTTTCGCGCCGCCCACCCCGCCGGGCCAAAAAACACCCATGCAAATCCTCGCCGCGACGGATACACCCCAGAAGCCCAAACTTGCATTTACCGTCACTGACACTCACCTAATTATCGGGACCGAATCCGCTGTTGAACGTGCCATTCGCACATTGAGCAGTACCGACGCTGACTCAGTAAGTTCAGCAAAGTGGTTCACCACCGCCAAATCATCAATTCCGTCGGTTGTGGGGATGGCCAGCTTGCAGGACAGTGCAGCGTCCGGCGAATTCTTCTGGCAGAGGCTGAAGGAAAGTGCAAAGGACAAAACCGAGGATTCGACTTTCTCGATGGGCTTGGGCATAAGCACCGAATCACTCTTTCCGCAGCTTATACTATCACAGATAGGGTTGGATATGCTCGATTTCAGTCTTCTGCCTGAGTTTGATGCCGTGCGGAAGTATTTTGGCGTCTCTGCCTTTTACGGCGTCAGCAGACCGGATGGTTTCTTCTTCGAATTCAAGTATCTCAATCCACCAGAGGCCGAGTAATACAAATTGTCCCACCGACCCTTATTCGTAAAGGCTGTCGGGGGCCATGCCAAAAGGACAGAATTACTCCATCCATAATCCCCAAAAAGACTTGTCGTGTTATGTAGCTATATTGCGTGAATCCACAACGCCGCAGCCGATCAGTGAATGACTTTGTTAAGTGGATACGTTATTATGCCGGAAGCCCCTGCTCGTTTCAGTGCGGGAACCAGTGACCGTTCAATCTTGTCGTCGATGATAACTTCCACCGCAATGTAGTCAGAATCTGCTAAAGTGGAAATAGTGGGGCTTTTTTCAGCAGGTAGTATCTTTAGTATCGACTCCAGACCGTCCTTTTTTATATTCAATTTTAAGCCGACCTTGCTACCGGCCTCGATTGCAGCGTTGAGCAGTATGGAGATGTTTTCAATTTTCTCCCGTTTGAATTTATCCTGCCAGGCCTTTTTATTGGCGATCAGCCTGGTTGTGGAGGTTATCACCGTATCTATTATCCGAAGATTATTTGCACGTAGCGACGCGCCGGTCTCGGTGAGCTCGACTATTGCATCCACCAGACCGGCTTTTACCTCAGTAGCACCCCAGCTGAATTCCACCTTTGCTTTGACGTTCTTGTCTGCGAAGTATTTTTTAGTTACGTTTACGAGCTCTGTCGCGACTATACCAGTCTGCAGCTCGGCGGGCTTGGTTACCTGTGATTCGTCAGGCACCGCCAAGACCCATCTGGCCGGTTTGCTCGTGGCTTTGCTGTACGCCAGTTCGCAGACATCAACTACATCCGATTCGTTCTCCATTATCCAGTCATAGCCGGTAATGCCGGCATCCAGGACACCATCGGCAACATATTTGCTCATCTCCTGCGCACGCAGCATCGTAAGGCTAATCTGCTCATCATCAATGGCCGGCAGATAACTCCTTTCTGAGTCCAGAATATGGAAGCCCGCCTTTTTGAAAAGCTCAATTGTTGGCTTTTGCAAACTGCCCGCAGGAATACCCAATTTCAGTATCTGTTCTGACATCGCTTCGCGTCCTGTATCTCGCCCGGTTGTCTTTTAAGTTTTCTCTTTGGTTTTAGTGCGTCTTTTAGTTTTTGCCTTACGAGTGGCAGTCTTTCTCCTTGCCTTCTTCTTTTTTCTGGCCTCAGCTAACTCGCTTTCGCGTCGCAAGAGTGCGTAAAACTCGTAGCCATTTTTGGCTGAGATCTGCCTCATCAAAAAGCCTTGTATTTGCTGCTCATCGGCATCGGCATGGACCAGTTCGTTGCTCTTGAGATATTCTATCATGTTTTTTGTAAGCGGTATGGCGTGAGCCTGCAAAGCGGTAAGCATGCAATAATTGACGACGAAATCAGTAGTACCGTCCAGCTTCTCAAGAACGCGTTTGGCTGGCCGCTTGCCGATCTTCCTCAATGCCGTCAGGCTAACCACGTGATATTCGTTGAATACAGCCCTCAAGGCCCGGGTAAGTGTTGAGGCTATATCCCTTGTGACAGGCGTGTCCTCTCCGAACACTTCTATGATCTCCTCTATTGGTGAAACGCGCAAATCGTTCAGGTCAATGAAATAGTCATCAAACCTCTTGATGGCGGATTGTGCGGCAGTCTCGGTGATATTTTCAGCAATGATCGCATAAACGACTGCATCCGCTGGCTCATCGTAGTCAGCTGTCTGGATATCGGGAGATTTGCGTTTTAAGGTGCGATATAACCTCTTAAGTTTTTGAGCGTGCTCTCTGCTATTCTTCACAAAAGCCTCTCTCGCAGTTAACAGTTAGCCTTTTATAAAAACACAACAGGCAGAATGCCGTATGCGCGACTGTTTGGTTCACTCATTCTCATTTTTGAAAGATCCGTCTTCGCTGTCAACCGAGTTCTTTTTTCCCAACTCAGCGACCGCTTGGTCGATCAGCTTCATTGTCTCCAGCGTTTTCTTGAACTTCTCATCCTTGTGAAAACGCAAGACTGGGCAGAATTTACTTTGCATCCTGCTGGCCACGAGCGATTGTATCCGAGTCTTTGCGTGCATTATGGCTGCAAAAGTCTTGTCTTCAGCGGTGTTGTCTTTGCCCAAGATGCTAATGTACACGTCGGCGCTGCGCAAATCGGCGGCCATCCCGACTCGCGTAACGCTTACCAATCCTTCAATACGGGGGTCACTAAGATGGTTGGCAATAGCGTCGCTGACGGCTTCTTTTACCACGCGAGCTACTTTTTCCTGTCTTCGCGTTGGCATAACAATCTGTATCTCGTCTCACGAGATACACTTCACGATTAAAGTGTCCTGGCTACCTTAACGATTTCGTAGAAGTCAAGGACGTCGTCAACTTTGATATCGTCGAATCCTGCTATTTTAATGCCGCACTCCAATCCTGCCTTGACATCGCGAGCATCCTCTTTGAAGTGCTTTAAAGACTCTAAACTCAGGTTGTCTTTCAGCACAATGTTGTCACGGATTAATCGCATCTTTGCATTCTTGTTCACGGTCCCGCTGCTGACGTAACAGCCGGCCACTGTACCGACTCGTGAAATCTTAAATGTAGCTCTTACAACAGCTCTGCCCAGGCTTTTCTCCCGCTCTTCGGGTTCGAGCAAACCGGCCATAGATTTCTGCAAATCTTCCGTTATGCGGTAGATTACGCTGTAGAGTCTTATCTCGACGCCTTCGGCCTCTGCAAGCTTCGCCGCCCGGTCTTCGCTGGCCACGTTGAAGCCAATAATAATCGCGTTCGAGGCCTCAGCAAGCAGGACATCACCCTCTGTGATTCCGCCAGGTGCTGCGTGCAGAATATTAATTTTGACTTCCTCGGTACTCAGTTCGGACAGATACTTGGTCAGAACATCAACCGAGCCCTGCACATCAGCTCGAATGATAAGACTCAGCTCTTCGGTTTTGCCGGCTTCTATCTGGCTGAACAAATTGTCCAGTGTAACTTGAGTGCGCTCGGCCAGCGAATCTTCCCTGAAGCGTGTCTTATTCTCTTCAGCAGCATCCTTGGCCCTATTAATATCGTCCAGGCAGTAGAATCTATCACCAGCCTGAGGAACATCACTCAGGCCCGTTATCTCAACCGGCATAGAACTTGTAGCTGTCCTTATAGTCTTACCGTGGCTATTCTTCATCATTTTTACTCTTCCGTAAGCACACCCAGCCAGTACGACATCACCCTTGCTCAGTCGGCCTTCTTTAATCAGCACAGTCGCCACAGGGCCTTGCTGCACAGACATCTTTGCCTCAACGACCCATCCTGTTGCCGGAACAGTATCGTCGGCCTTGAGGTCGAGCAATTCGGCTACATAATCGAGATGCTCCAGCAAGTCATCTATACCCTCTCCAGTAATAGCGCTGGTTTTGACTACCTCCGTCTGGCCACCCCACTCAGTCGGTGTCAAGTCTTGCTCCGATAACTGTGAGTAAACTCGGTTTATATCGCAGCCCGGCAAATCCATTTTGTTCAGTGCCACAATAACCGGCACACCTGCTGCCTTGCTATGAGCTATGGCTTCGATGGTCTGGGGCATTACCCCGTCGTCTGCAGCGACAGTAAGTACTACGACATCCGTCATGTTTGCGCCTCTGGCCCGCATAGCCGTAAAAGCCTCGTGTCCCGGAGTGTCAAGAAATGTCACTGTCTTACTGTCCCATGTAACTTGAGACGCACCGATATGCTGTGTAATGCCACCGGCTTCAGCGGCGGTGACATGTGTTGACCGGATCTTATCTAACAAGCTTGTTTTGCCATGGTCAACGTGCCCCAGCATTGCAGCGACGACTGACCGCTTTTTCCTATTTTCCGGCTCTCGTTTCTCGAATTCGGCTTGTATCTGTTCTTCCAGTGTGCTTTTATGCTCGACCACCAGCTCAGTGTCGAACTCCAGCGCAATCAGTTCGGCAACGTCGCTGCCTATAGTCTGGTTGGCGTTGGTTATTGTGCCGTGCTGCATTAATTTGCTGATAATATCAGCCGATTTAACCGCTAAAGTTGCAGATAAATCTCTTACTGTAACCGGCTCGCTTATGACGGCTTTCTTCGGCCTGATTGGTCCGGCAACTTCGGGCCTGGCCTTGGTGGCGATTCTCCGCGTCGGCCTTGATCGTAGGCCTTCGCCGCCAGCGGCACTCAGCCGGGCTTGTCTTTCTTCAATATCTCTCTGGCGCCATCTGCTCCTCAACTTCGGCTTCTTCGTGGCTTCGGCATCCTGCTCTTCTCGCCGGCGCCCATGGGTCCTCTCTTTTGGCCGCTTTGGCGCCTTTTTCCTTTCCCGGCTCGGGGCCAGAGCTGATCCTTCCTGTTCCTCCTCGCTATACATCAAAGGCTCGGTAACAGGCGCGTCGTATCTGACTCTTGGTCTCGGCCTATGCCGCCGTAAAGGTTCTGGTGCTTCAACTCGAACAACCTGGGGTCCGCTCAGGCGAGCAGGCTCTGGCTTTTCCAAGATCGGCCCAGCTGGTAATATCGGCTCGGGCTCTCGCTCTTCTGGTTCTTCGGCTATCTCTTGCTCTGGCGGTTGTGGCTCTTCTACAGCTACCGCCGGTTCAAATGGCTCTTCGCTGGGCTCTGGTACCTCGCTAGTTATCACATCCTGCTTCGTCTCGTCAGCTTCCGCGACAGCGGATGCCTTGGCTGCCTTCTTCGCTCTGCCTCTGGGCTTGACTTGCTTAGGTTTCTCGGCTTTTGCGGCCTTTGCCGGCTTCTTTCGCTCTGGCTTTTTCCTGATTCGTGCCTTCTTTAAATCTACTCTCTCGGCGGTCTCAACTGTTGTGATATTCTCGCCCTCGCTGAACCACTCGCGAATGGTCGCTGCCAGCCCAGCTGAGATAGCTGACATATGGTTCTTGACGTCCAGACCTTCATCCTGGCACTTTTTCACAACTGCAGAACTCTTTACGCCAAGCTCTCTAGCCAGAATGTAAACCCTCGTGGCAGCCAAAAAATCTCCTGTTCTCAATTTTCTTGTTTTTTGTCGGTTGAATTTGTCTGCTGGGCGAGCTCCCTCTCTGCCTGTTTTTGTTCCGAGTCTGTCGCCAGCCTCTTGGCTTCTTCTTCTGCTGCTGTAACCAGCTTCTCAGCAATGCCACGGTCGATCTTCAACTCGTTAACTAACGGTTCAGCGCCCACATCATCCAAATCCAAAACGGATATAACACCTAGTGCTATCAGCTTGTCAACAACGATATCGTCTGCATCTTCCACAGCCTTTACACAGCTTGTCAATCTTTCAATGCCCTGATTGTATTCGTCTGGTGTCAATATGTCGATATCCCAGCCGGTCAGCCTTGCAGCCAGTCGGACATTCTGGCCGTGCTTGCCGATAGCCAGACTAAGTTGTTCTTCTCCTACAACTACTGTCGCTCGTCCCAATTCGAAACACAAGGCGATTTCACTGACCTTTGCCGGCATCAATGCGTTGGCCACAAGCACTTGTGACGACTCGTTCCAACGGACAATATCGATTTTCTCTCCGCCAAGCTCATCGACTATGTTCTTTATTCTGCTGCCCCGCACACCCACGCAGGCTCCAACGGGGTCAACCTTGTCATCAAGCGAGGCCACCGCAACTTTCGTTCGGTAACCTGCCTCTCGCGCCAGAGCCCGTATCTCAATAATCTTTTCGGTAATCTCCGGCACCTCGGACTCGAACAATCGATGAATGAAATCAGGATGCGTTCGCGAGAGAATAATCTTGACCTGGTTTGAAGTCTCTCTCACATCAAGAATCAAGCAACGAATCCGCTCGCCGGGCCTATGCGTCTGCCCCATTATTTGTTCGCCCTTTGGCATAAAGCCCTCGGTCCAGCGGTCCAAATTCACAATTAAAGTTCCACTTTCGTATCGCACGACCGACCCGCTTACAATCTGCCCTTTTCTCTGAGCGAACTCGGCATAGATACTATCCCTTTCGTCTGCCCTTATTCTCTGAATCATCACCTGCTTGGCCGTCTGAGCGGGGATTCGACCGAGTTGCCTTATATCGATTTGCTCACCGTTCTTGACGGCGCTGACCTGCCCGGTTGCCCTGTCAATCCGCACAACTATTTCGCTGTCTGGTTCCGCAAAATGCTTCCTGACTGCTGAGACCATAGCTTCTTCGAGGTCGACAAATATGGCTTCCTTGTCGATATTCTTATCGCGTGCTATGTTGTCTACGATCCTTAACAGTTCCTGGCTCATAATCCTCTCTATTCCTTCACTTAGTAGCTGCGATTCTGCAACATACACCAAAATGCAGTGCCCAGAACACCAAAAAAAAGTGGAAACTATCGTACAGTTTCCACTTCACACGTGCCCAAGTCGAGGTTGTACTCTGGCCTTACCCTACATCAGTCGCCTCCGATGGGGAGCCCCACCTGCAATTCGCTGCAAAGTGGGAATCCGGCAACAAACCTCGTTCGTTTCTCGACGCTGGAGCAGAAACCATAGATTCCCAAGCTGCCATTTGTGGAAAAGCGCTGTCAGCAGATTAGTCATTGATCTGCTCTGCACTATTCGCTAATCCAGTCAAAACCATTTTGAGCACCTCTTAAGCATAAAGTCTAACTCTGGCAGCCGTTACTCTTTATAGCCAAACTAGTAATGATAATCGTCAAACGCACTGCTGGCAATAACTTTTTTGTCGAATTTGCACAATTTTTGCCTTAAAGCCTGACCCAAGAAAAACCCATATCCAGTTGCCAAAATAGCTTGAAAAAGCCCTAGGTCTCGCCAAATCTGCACAAGTAGGGCCTTTTGAACCTTCGGAGCAAATCGCTTTCCTGTCCGCGTAACACAACAGACTTGCTTCGACAGCTTGGGCCATTTTGCCAGACTTCTCGCCTTGGCCCGAATACTGCACTGTTGTTTGAAGGTCATTTAGGCCGTTTCAATGGGGCCTTAGCCAACAAAATCCAGCATAACTGCAGGCACATAGGCCAGGAGCTTAATGTCATGCTACGTACTTGATGTCCGGAATTCCACGCCTGAGACTGCTTTATCCAGGTCTTTTCCTTCCCTTGGTCGAGTTGGTTAGCGTGGAAAATGCCTCAAACAACAGTTCTTTTCCGGCTCTTACTGCAAATTGTTGAAGAAAAATTTTTATGGGACTTTATTGTTGACACCGTCTCTCAATCAGTTATACTGAGCACGCACTTTGACGTGACAAGGTCGCGCAGTGCTCGTGAGGAAGCGTGTTTTTTGCTGCTATTTAGTTTTCGTACACTGCAAATGGCCAAAGGAGGCTGTGGTCAGCTTCATTGCACGACCGAAGTGTATCTGCGCCAAAAAACGCAGCAGATTACAGGAATATGGTGGTTATAAGTCGTTATCTGATTTGACTTTAAGGATTTTACGGAAGAGGTTGGCCTGATAGGGTAAAGCGACGGAGCGAGCAAGACTATCACTTTTCTCACGTCTTTCTGCCGCCCAAAGGCTGGCTTGAGCAGTTGCTTTAGTGCGCAAAGGATTGGCATGGCTGTTCTTGGCAAAGGAAGTGCTGTACGATGTAACCCCGGAGGGCTCAATTTAAGCCAGATCCCTTCTGCACCTGCCCAATTCATTGCCCCGAAATGTGCAACCCGCCAAATGGGCTACTTAGGCGTCCGACGTGAATGGATGTACTTTCAACTCGGCTGGAACCGTAGTAACAATCCCGCAATGAGAGGACGCGGTGCCAGTGTGGCCGGAAACCAGTGCCATGTTGGCCGGATGGGCACTTATCTTGGACGGTATTGTTGAAGGGGGAGGTCACCCACGTGATCAATAGAGGCGTGCCATGTATGAAAAGATCTTCGGCGACTGGGTGTGTCTTTGAGCGGAAGAACGGGAAGCCTTGAGGAGGCAAAAAATGAAAAAGGTAATTCTGGCTGCAATGCCAATAGTCTTTATGGCAGCGCAGGCTGGGTCGGCTAACTGGCCTAATCAAAAAGACGTCATAATACTCTATAAATATGACGTCACAAACGAGGATATCGATGATTTAGAGCAAATTGGGGCAGGCATAAGATACGTCTACAACGTAATTCCCGGTATTGCTGCTACTGTTGACGAACGAGATATCGATGACATAGAGGCAGACGAAGACGTTGATTTGGTGGACCCGGATGGGATTGTATATGCCTTGCAGCAGACCCTGCCCTGGGGAGTAGACAGGATAGACGCCGACCTGGCATGGTCCAAGAGCAAGGGCCGCGGCGTGAAGGTAGCAGTCGTAGATACGGGGATAGACTACACCCACCCGGACTTATCTGCCAATTACAAAGGGGGATACGATTACGTCCACGACCACGCTGACCCTATGGATGACAATGGTCACGGGACCCATTGTGCGGGGATAATCGCAGCGGCTAACAATGGGTTTGGTGTGGTGGGCGTAGCACCGGAAGCGTGGTTGCACGGGGTCAAGGTCTTGAATTGGCTGGGATTTGGCTGGGCGTCCGATGTCGTTGCAGGCATAGAGTGGTGCGTAGGGGGACTCGATAGAAATCCTGACACACCGGACGACAACCCTGGCATAGACATCATTTCAATGAGTTTTGGCGGCGGACCTAATCAGGCTATCAAGCAAGCGGTTGATGAGGCTTATTCGCGGGGAGTGCTGCTGGTCGCTGCTGCCGGGCGTAATGCTGGTCCGCCAGTCAGCTATCCCGCTGCGTATGACAGTGTCATCGCCGTTTCTGCGACTAATCAATTGGATGGGATTGCCCCTTTCAGCAGCACGGGCCCGGAGACAGAATTTTCCGCCCCGGGTGTGGACATTTACTCCACCGTTCCAACGACCGGCCACCCCAGTATTGCACATCCCAGCGGTTACAATTACCTCAGCGGAACGAGCATGGCATGCCCGCACGTGGTAGGTACTGCCGCTCTGGTCTGGGCCGATCATCCTTGGCTGACAAATATTCAGGTGCGGACCAGGCTGCAAGATACCGCTGAGGATCTGGGTAGTCCCGGCAGAGACGCTATCTTTGGCTTCGGCTTGGTCGATGCGAACGCCGCACCGCTCACCCCGGCGTTCAATATCGACATCTACCCGAACCGTAGGTATCCAAGTGGCGAGGACACGCCAAATTGGATCGTTCTGAGCAGGAACTATACCATCTACGTGGCGATTATGGGCAGAGCAGACTTCGATGCAAGAGACGTGTACCCATTTACCGTGCGTTTCGGGCCAACCGGAACTGAGGCCGGCCCCGTGCGAGGACGCGTTGTAATAGACATCGACCAGGACGGGGACCTTGATGCCGTATATGGTTTTCAGACCTTCGACTGTGGCTTTAAGCTGGGTGATACGCTTGGTTGGCTGACCGGATGGACAACCGCAGGGAAACCCTTTGGTGGTTGCAACTATGTCGCCGTGCGCAATTGACAGATTAGTTTGGTTTGCAAGCAAGCAGTATGAAAGGCCAATTTAGCTTTATTGAGTATTATTTTTGCAGGGAGGCGTTGCGTATGAGTCAAGACACTTGATTTTAGGGTAATAAGGATTTGAGCGTTGTTTTTCTGTAGAGCGTATTGTCAACGGTCGGATTCTTCCGCAGGGTGAATGAAGAATATGAATAAGGTGAGACTGTTGGTGATGGACATGCTGTTATTGCGAAAGAACGGAGTAATTTAAGGAGTGACAAAGAATGATACATGGAATGGAAAATGCGAATCGCCTGACTTTCTCCTTGGCACTGGTGGCTACAGCCTACATGACTATCTCGGCGGGCGCTGTTGCCAGTGTCTGCGAAAGGACGTACACACTCAATGCCGACTTTGATGAAGGGGTGCTGGTCGGCGTAGAACACGACACAGTGCCCGACCAGTTGCAGCTTTCCAGACAGGCTGTGACATTGCCATTTATCTGGGTTCCCAACAAGGACGGCACAGTCTCGAAAGTTCACACGGAGACTGGCGATGAGCTGGGCCGTTATAAGGTTGCGCCGCATTCAACCTGTAATCCCTCCCGGACAACCGTCGATTTGGATGGTAGCTGCTGGGTAGGCAACAGACAGGCGGGAACAGTAGTGAAAATCGGGCTCTGTGAAGCCGGTCAATGGATAGACAGAAACGGCGACGGCATCTGTCAGACTTCTCAGGATTTGAATAGTGACGGTGATATTACGGGTGCCGAAATTCTCCCCTGGGGCCAGGATGAGTGTGTTCTCTTCGAAGTTGTTCTGATTTCAGGCAAGGAAGGGACCTATGTTCCTGGAACTTATGCCCTTGGATATGATAGCAATTACTGGGGCACCTCTCCGCGAGGGCTTGCGGTCGACGCCAGCAACAACGTGTGGGCAGGAATATGGTCACACCGCAGATACTACTATATTGACGGCTCGACCGGCGCAATTCTCAAAATGGTGGATATTCAGGTGCCTTTTCCCCACGGCGGTCATAGCGCCTACGGGGCGGTGATTGATAAGAATGGCATCCTGTGGTCGTCAGGTCCAAGCTGGACGGGTAGTCAAATAGACCACATACTCAGGCTCGATCCTTCAACAGACCCTCCGGGGATATCTTGGGTGGTCATGGGACACCGTGTTTACGGTATAGGCCTTGATTACCTCGATCACCTGTTCGTTACGGGCCATGGATCAAGCAGGCTCTGGAGGATCAATATTAATACCGCAACCATAGATCTCGGTTGGCCACAGGTTAAGCCTGAGCTTTACGAATCGAGGGGTGTTGCATGCACGAGTGACAATGATGTCTGGGTGGCGAGCACTTATAGTGACCACGTTTACCGTTATGACAACAGTGGTACTCATAAAGCCAGTATCTATGTTGGTGACGGGCCCAGCGGCGTTGCCGTGGACGCTGCAGGCAAGGTTTGGAGCTGCAATCTCAATGATGAGTACATCACGAGGATCGACCCGGCTACGAATATGGTAGATCTGTCAAAGAGAATAGTCGGAAGTAACGGGCATTACGCCTACAGCGATATGACGGGCATCATGTCCAGGACAGTAACCACGAGAATAGGCACGTGGACCGTTGTTCACGATAGCGCAGTAGCAAATATGCGCTGGGGCAGAGTTTGTTGGACGAGTAGCGAACCTGCTGGAACATCGGTAACGGTTAAGGTCAGAAGCTCAAATGATCAGGCCACCTGGTCCGCGTGGGAGACTGCAAGTAATGGAGTTCCTTTGGGCTCAACGCCGAATGGAAGGTACCTGCAAGTAGAAACAACCTTACAGATTGTCTCAGGGGAGGTTTCACCGATTCTATACGATTTGACTGTTAAATGCGGACGAATCGAGCCTGATATTGACATCTACCCGAACCGCCTCTACCGATTTCCGTACGTCCCGGCCAACTACAAGCCAAACTACGTTGTTCTGAGCAAGGACTACACAGTATATGTGGCAGTTTTCGGCAGAGCAGACTTCAACGCAAGGGACTTGCGCTCAATTAGCGTACGGTTTGGCAGAACCGGCACAGAGGCCTACCGGGTGCGAGGACGGGTTATCGTGGACATCAACCGAGACGGATTCTTGGATTGCATATATGGGTTCAAGACTTCTGACTGTGGCTTCCAACTCGGTGATACTGAAGGTTGGCTGACCGCACAGACGACAGGCGGAGTCCCGGTCGTTGGTTGGGATTCTGTATCTGTCCGTAATTGATGGCAGTAACGCGTTTAAATGCTGAGTATAGCTCTTTGTTAACTATTGTTTTTAAGGGAGGATTAAACAAATGAAGCATCGTAAATACATTACAATCCTGCTGGCAGCGGCCATCGCACTGTACTGGTGCCCACTGACATTTGCTCAGTTGACCAACGGCAGCTTCGAGACCGGCAACCTAACAGGATGGACCAGCACCGGCGCCGTAGACGTTGTCACGGAAGAACTATCTCGCGATTCGTTGCTGGCGCCTTACCAGCCACCCACGAACCTGCACCGATCGCAGTACTGGGACCCAAACGAAGGAAACTTCTTCGCCTCGCTCTGGAGCACTGAAACCAGCCCCTTGACGCCGGATTATGCAACACTCTCGCAGAGCTTCGACGCTGAGGCTGGAGATACCTTGACCTTTGCCTATTTCTTCGACTTCGGCTTCGGTGGCTACCCACCATTGTACGACTCGGCCATCGCTACCTTGACCTGGTCAGGTGGCAGCGTAGTGCTCCTGGAGCATAACACCCCAGGCAACAAGCTGCATCTGGATGAAAACGTGAACTGGACGATGATTTCACACATCCTGCCGGCCACTGACACATATACGCTGGAGTTTACAACCGAAGACTCCAGTGGCACCTTCGAGTCGTTCCTCGGTGTTGACAACGTCAGAGTCACACCGACCTTCTCGCGCGGTGCCCTTTTGCCTGGCGCCGGTGGATACGGCAACCCGGAGTTCGTCTTCGGAGCGGCGACTAATCTTGGGCCGATTGTCAATAGCTCTTCTGACGACGCCGGGCTGTGTATATCAGCCGACGCCCTGTCGCTGTTCTTCACGTCCGACCGAGCCGGTGGCTCAGGTGGCTATGATCTGTGGGTCACGACGCGGGCCACAACAGAGGCTGAGTGGGGACCACCAGCCAATCTTGGCTCAACGGTCAATAGCGCCGCAAACGAGACCGGGCCGAGCATCTCATCCGACAGCTTGGCGTTGTACTTTGCCGAGGGTCCGTGGTTTACTAGCGTGCCAAGGCCGGATGGTTTAGGCAGCTCTGACCTGTGGGTCACGAAACGGGCAACGCCAGATGGCGTATTTGGAGAGCCGGTCAATCTTGGGCCGGTTGTCAACAGCTCCGCTTATGAAGGTTGTCCGAGTATCTCCAGCAATGGCTTAGCCCTGTACTTTTTCTCTGACCGCGAGGGTGGCTCAGGTGGTTGCGACTTATGGGTAACGACACGGCCAAGCAAAGATACCGACTGGACTGAGCCTGTGAATCTCGGCACTACAATCAACAGCTCAGCTCTTGAGGCGGAGCCGAGCATCTCATCTGATGGGCTGGTACTTTTCTTTGTTTCTAACCGCTCAGGTAGTTGTGACCTGTGGGCCACGACCCGGCCAACTACAGATGCCGCCTGGTGTGAGCCAGTGAATCTTGGGCCGGTCCTGAACAGCTCAGCTGCTGTGGATGATACCCCAGCCGACGGCTCTATGCTTTACTTTGGTTCTACTCAGTCTGGTGGCTCAGGTGGCTGGGACCTATGGCAGGTGCCAGTGTTCTCAGCTTCGACTGAGTACTAATGAGACCGTGTGATCTGGTCGTATTTTGCCAAACATGGGCCGTGAGTCCCGAGCTAATCGGGACTTACGGCCTTCTTTTCGGCGTTCTCCAGACGGTCTGGCGAATTCTGGGCTCCACGAGCAGGAACTGTTGTATTATGAGCCCCAGTACGATTCGATTAGGGCTGGCAGTTGCGGATTGTGCCTTCGAGTGCCCACCGAATGAACATTTCATACAGCCCGCCGGTCCCTCGGCCTTTGGCTTGTTCTATTGCTGACAGAGCCGGGCAGGCCTTGTCGCCAATATTCTGCAACTCACGGGCAGCGCACAGTACCACGCATGGGCGCTCGTCCTGCAGGCCTTCGACTAGTATGCTGAGAGCTTCTTTGCAGCGATTCACCTTACACAAAGCTCCGGCTGCAGCGAATCTGACGTTCGGCTGAGGATCGCCCAGGCCCTTTTCCAGTGCGTCCGCTGCAGGTCCTGCCTCCGGGCCGAGTGCATTTAACGCCACAGCTGCCCAATAACGAACTGCGCTGTCGAAATCATTCAGCAGCTTAACCATCTTCGGCAGGCTTTCCGGTCCTTTGCCCACCAGCTCAGCGGCAGCTACAATTCGCTGCTGATTATATTTGCTCGGATTTGTTGCAATTTGCTGCGGGGTTGTGTCCTTGGCCCTGATGTGCATCTCGGCCTCCGGCAGAAAGCCTATGTCATGTGTGTCTGCGATCGATTTTTTGTGCGCTTGCCGCATTCGCTCAAGGGTATGCTGATGCTGGGCTGATCCTGCGAGATTATTTATTTCGTGTGGGTCTGCCTGCGTGTCGTAGAGCTCTTCGATTGGCTTCGTTTGTAGAGCGAAAAACTTCTGGGCTCCGGCAAGCTTGCCCTCCACAGCCAGGCGGCGTAATTCCTTCATTATCCGAGCTTGATCCGGCCAGGCGCTGGGCTGTGAATACGGCAGGTGCGGCATGTAATTTCGAATATATTTGTAGCGCTTATCGCGGACGCAGCGGGACAGTTCATACATCTCGTCGACACGACTTGCTGCGCCAAAAACATATTGGCGTGGTTTAATCTTTTTAGTGCCCAGAAATGCCCGTCCTTGCATGTGCTTTGGGATTTGCACTCTCGCCAGAGACAGGACTGTCGGTGCGAAATCGACGAAGCTAACCAAGTCATCGACTTTATTGCCCGGACCAAGCGGTGCCAGATGTTGGTATTTCGCAGGCAGGCGAATAATCAGCGGGACTCGCAGACCTGAATCGTAAAGCGTTCGCTTAAACCGGGGCAAACCGAAACCGTGGTCAGAGAAGAAGAACACAATTGTATCATCTGCCAGACGATCTTCCGCAAGCTCCTGAAGCAGATGGCCGGCCTCCTTGTCCATCAGAGTAATCAGGTCGTAGTAGCGGGCCATTGTCTCTCGCACGACCGGAGTATCGGGGTAGTAGGGCGGCAGGGGGGCTTCGGTCGGATTGTGTCGTTCTTCGTGTGTCAGGTTTGAGCTGTATTTGGCGAAGAAACGCTCGCTGGGGCCGTCAATTTGCGATTGGTGCGTAGTGACAAGGTTAAAGACACAAAAAAATGGCTGGCCGCCTTTGCGCTTCCGCCAATGCGCCATCTTACTTGACTCATCCCACGCAGTCTTGGCTGTGAAGTTATAATCCTGCTTGTAATTATTTGAACAGTAGTACCCGGCATCGCGTAAGTGCTCGCTGAAACATCTTATGTGTTCTGGCAGTCTGACGTTAGAGCGCAGATGTTGAGTGCCGAGGGAAGTCGCATACATGCCGGTTATGAGACAAGAGCGTGCTGGTGCACATACGGGGGCCGTCGCAAACGCATTTTCGTACAGCAGGCCATCGGCCGCCAATCGGTCAAGATTCGGTGTAACAGCATACGTATCACCATAGCAGCCCAGGTTGGGGCTTACATCTTCACAACTGATCCACAGGATATTCGGTCTTTCCTTAAACGTTTCGGTTAGAAGCCGCCTGGATGCGCTCGTGCATCCCGCTGTCGCTAAGCTCGCGGTACCCAGGCCGATTGATTTCAGCAAGAAACGCCGATCGATTTTGATATTGGTCGCACTCATGTCCGGACTCCTGATATACAATGCAATAGGTTATCTGAGATAAACGAGCATAGAAACGCCATTCCTGGCGCATATAATAAATAGGATACCGGATCTAAAGGTTTCTTGCCACCATAAGAATTATCATTGCGCTGCTCTTGGTGAAGCCGGTGCCCCGACTGGCCTCGCATTGCTCAGGATAATCTAAATCGACTCGGCAGCTACTGTAGAGACCTTAGGAATTGGAAAACGTGCGGAGTGAAAATAAGCAGCGCAATTGCCGCTGAACCCATGGCTGAAATGAGCACGGCACCTGCGGCTACGTCCTTTGCTTTTTTGATAAGGGGATGAGACTCCGGAGAGGCTACGTCTGCCAGGAATTCCAATGCCGTATTTAATGCCTCTGCCGTCCAAACGGTCATGATTGCGATCACGAGCCAGCACCAATCTCTGGATGGCAGACGGAAGAGAGCACCAACAAGCAGGACGAGAACGGACGCCGTCGCATGGACCCAGGCGTTGTGCTGGGACTTCAGCATTAGGGCAACACCGCGAAACCCGTGCCTAAAACTTTGTATTCGGCCGGTAAGTGAGAACCGCTGGCTCATTCCTTATCCTCCAAGTGACTCAGGGCTTGCGATAGCTCACAAATGAAAGGCATTTCCTTCGCTTATTGAGCTCGTCCGGTTGTCAGAGGCCCTTGTCATGTTTCGTCCTATTTGTCATCTTTCAAAGCAGTGAATCGTCGCGACTCTTATAGTAATATCGGAACAAACCTGCTGCTACATTAGCCAACTGGTCGAAAGAAATAGGGGATACACGTTCTTGCTGGAAATTCGATCGTCCAACAGCAAGTGCTAATCATTGAGAGTTCACGGGAAATCTATTGAAAATGTAACACACAAAGATAGAATGCAGCATTCGTTATGAAGGTCTATTTGAAGTTAGTACTGACAGCAGCATTTTGGGGCGGCACTTTTATCGCGGGTAGATTTGTCTCCCAAAACATGGGTCCTTTTTCGATTGCTTTTCTCAGATTTGCCATTGCCTCGATTTTTCTCACGTTGCTGAGCTGGAAAGGCGAGGGCAAGCTTCCCGTCCCCAACAAATCTCAGATTGCACACATTATCCTATTAGGGATGACAGGCGTCTTTTTATACAATGCCATGTTTTTCAGAGCGCTCAGAGTAATCGAAGCAAGCCGGGCGTCACTCATAATTGCGACCTGTCCGGTATTTATTGCCATTGCGTCGACACTCTTTCTCAAAGAGAAAGTAACTGCCGGCAAGGCCTTCGGAATTATCCTTTCTCTATCAGGGGCGGTGATTGTCATATCAAAAGGAAATCTACTTGGAATGTTCAAAGGAAATTTAGGGTGGGGAGAGTTCTATGCGTTTTGCTGTGTTCTAAGCTGGGTAGCCTACTCTCTAATAGGTAGAATAGTGATGAAGGACCTTAGCCCACTTGTTTCAGTATGCTATTCTGCCATAGTTGGCGCGGTTGCTCTATCTGTCCCTGCCTATTATGAGGGAGTGATACAGAATATCGGCGACCACTCTACAATGGATTGGTTGAGTATTCTTTATCTCGGTATTTTCGGGACTGTGATTGGATTTGTCTGGTATTATGAAGGTGTAAAACAGATTGGCCCCACAAAGGCAGGTCTATTTATCAATTTGGTTCCGATATTTGCTATCTTGCTTGCTTTTCTTATCTTGCGGGAGGCTATTACCTTATCGCTTGTCGTTGGTGCCATATTAGTAATCTCGGGCGTCTATTTGACGAACAGAGCTTCCCCAGCCAGTGCGGCATGACCGTTCTACGTCTATCCGCCAACCAGTCCGCCGCAGGCGGGTTGCCCGTGGGTGACTTTTCCACTCTGCGTTTAGTGACAAACATGCCGTATATATTGGAAGACGCCGGCCTTTTCAGCTAAAGATCGGTTCTTGATTTGCGCAGCTTCCTATCGGTCGCTTGAGCGGTAGAATAGCCCAAGACCGATGTTAGGCAGCAACTCAGATGCTGTCAGACTACCTAAGCCGTAAGTGTGGGGTCCCGTGAGGCAGGCATGTTGCACCGGTTTGAGTATGGCAGCCGGTCTCTGCAAGGTCACTCTACGAGAAATGACCCCGTTGGAAGATCGCGGTTTCTTCCATCGTAGTCTATCCCTATATCGCCGCTACCGCGGATATCCAGCGACCAAGCGATAAGCTGGTTGCCGAACCCGTCGCCCTCGCCGCGAATATTGACATGATTTCTCGGAAAGTACAGCGTACCCTCCAAATCCAATAAGCCAGTGCCTTTGATATACGCTTCATTGGTGTTTTGTCGACTCTGAAAGACAGTTGTGCCTTGATAGTGAGCCGGGACGTCCGGCGGATAGCTGAAGCGCTCAAAGTCGATAGGGCTCGTGTGGATTGCGCCGCTGCCCCGCATATCCGCTTTGCCATTGTCAGTGATAAAAAACATTACTCCGTCAGCATAAAAATTGGCGTCGCCGCCGATCACAAGTCCTCCTTTGTCCTGATTGCCGCCGCCGAGTATGTAGATCCCGGGTGTCAGGGTTACTGTGCCCCCGCCGATGTCAAAACCGCCCGAATAGTACCCGGGCCCAAATGTTGCCTCACCCGAGCTGATTGTAATCGTATTGCCATCCGGCGTTAGGTCTGTCGAAGGGTCCCAGGTCGGCTCCGGCAACCAGCCTAATGGATCCTGAATCGGAGGGACACCGGTACTATAGGGTACGGTAAATTCGTACCCGGGGCTCTCATCGATATCACCGTAAACATTCAGTGCAGATGCGTCAATCTGTATAGACTTACCGTCTATTGCGGTGGCGTTGACAGAACCGGAATTGACCATGATTTCACCGTCGCCCGGCACAGCTGGGGGGATAGTGTTCACATGCAAAGTGAAATTGCCATTCATATACAGTCCCGTGCCCGTGTCGGTCAGAGCAATCAGACCTGCTCCCGCCCCTCCTATTGACATGGCAATCGCGTGTCGCGCCACACTGCTGGTATCGACATGAACAATAGGTCCAAAATTCAGCGGGACGGGGCCGGCTCCACCGGGTGAATATTCGGTAGGCTCGGTACGCCTGGCAACGACCTTTAACGCATTGACGGCTTCGGTAGCATCCACCATAGGAGTAAATGTCTGCGTCCTTCTATTGTACCAGCCCACGACGATGTCTCCCTGTGGAATGTTGTCTTCGTTGGCGGCGAGCTGGACACGTTCCTGGTCGGCAAAGTTCTCAAATCCTATGGCTATAGCTTGCATTCGTGCGGCATACCGATCGGTTTTGACCAAGGGCCCACCGGCAAGTGCGGCAGCATCAGCAGCATTCTGCAGTTGATGGGCTACTAAACGCACCTTTGCCGTGTCAAGGCTTAGACCAACCAGGAAAACAAGAAGTAGCCAAAAAACTGCGACCCAAACAAACGCAACCCCTCGGTGCCGGGCATGTCTGTGTCGCGAGACGCTTATTTGCCTGCATCGTGTGGAATCCACCTTGCGGTATAAAGCTTGAGAAACGCCAGCAGGATTATCCTGTTGTCTACGGCCTGACGTTATCGCGTTGGATTCGGTCATCTCTGCTCCTCGCATTTGTCAATGAGGCACCAATAGGATCGGAATTAGTGCGCATGACTCTATACATTTATGGCGATAGTTTTATCGCTGAATCAAATTAGCTAAAAGCCCTCTTTAGCCATCGTGACAGACGCTTGAAGTTCGGCCGGCAATGGCAAGAATGGGCTTTTGATTATTGCTATCTTCTCAGCCTCAACCATCACTGTCACAGTGACAGCTTCACCAACAGGGACCGAAGGTAGATCGTCTGTTGAGAACGTTATCGTATGGTCAGGCATTCCTGCATCCACCATTACTTCTGCAACCTCCGTTTCGACGACAGCTCCTATGGCATCAGGCCTTATCGCCTGGCGCGCACCGTGTCGAGCGGCGTTAGTTATTTCCTGCATTTTGAGGAACAGCCAGCCATATTCAATGACCCCGAGCGTAAGGAGCAAAAGCAGCGGAAACACGAAAGCAGCTTCAACTGCAACTACGCCTTTGCAGCGAGTTCTTTTCTGCATCTTTACCATAGCCAATAGAAGCCTCCTCCCGCACATACACCTGCAAAAATAGCGACGCCATACGGCACATTAAAGCCACAAGACTGGTCAACGCCTGCCTGATGCACCATATATCGTCCCGATCTAAAACCCACTAGAAAGAGCACGAAACCGTATAGAGAAACAATCACATCGGTCAGGACAAATCTTAAGCGCTTTTGCAGCACAGCCTTGGCTAAGCCTAAAATGATTCCGGCTATGGCTACACTGAATAGCACTATCATACCCTGCGCCAGCCCTAACCATGCGCCAATCGCTCCCATTAGTTTCGCATCACCAGCCCCACCATTGGCGAGCACGAACAGAACCACATACGGCAGTGCCAGCAAGACGCATGCTCCCAATGCATCAGCGAAACCTGAGAATCCGCCTATCCAGAATGCCCGTATTAGCCCCGCAACTAAGAGCGGAGCCGTGATAGCATTAGGTATACGCCTTGCCCGCAAATCGAAAACTGCCGCAACCAGTGAGGCCCCGATTACGACGCCCCACTGTAGAGCAGCAACTGTTTTGTCTGCACCGCTTGAGAGCAACTCTAAGGAATCCAGCAAAGCCATCATCCCATTGTGCCTTAGGCTGTGGGTGCTTCTCCGAGATCAGTAAGTAAGTCGCGGAATCGCTGGGCCACCCAGCCACCG
>Ga0209427_10000357_pt1 | contig 47894 bp, 38 predicted proteins | sample DeeMarSWOR136_30_FD_187465 | JGI IMG/M metagenome (GOLD analysis project Ga0209427, IMG submission 187465) | Marine sediment microbial communities from White Oak River estuary, North Carolina - WOR-1-36_30 (SPAdes) (version 2) | ecosystem: Environmental > Aquatic > Marine > Intertidal zone >...
AGCGTCGCGTATCTCGATCCCCCTCATAGCGTGATGGCCGTGGCCGATGACCGCATGGGCGCCAGCGTCGATGGCTGCTCTCGCGAACTCCTCTATGAAGTCCGCTGGCTGCTCCGAGTCATTCCATCTGCCCTCGTGGGCATGGAGGCTGAACAGGACCCAGTTGGCCTGCCTCGCGGCGTCACGGATGGCCTCTAGATTCCCATCCATGTCGGCCTTGTTGGGCTTTGTGTGGGCTCCTACGTCCTCTCCTGCGACGAACTTTGTACTGAGGAAGTGGTACTCGTCGGGGTCATCGGGCTGTATGATATCTGTGAACCCCATCTCGTCGCTTATCTCCTTGATCTTCATGAGGGTCTCCGTCCTCACGTTGTACCAGGTGTCGTAGCGAAGGGGATTTAGACCTGGACGTCCCTGCATATCCCTTCTGGCTGCTCCAGCCCTCCCGTGGGGGGCGAATGTGGATGCTGCTGCTATCAGGGCTACCCTTCCCTGAGGTATCTCTAGGTACGTGGGTTGGCGGGCCTCGGCAAGGTCTTTCCCTGTACCCGCGTGGGGGAGGCCAGCCTTTATGAGGTGCTCTCTGGTTTTCAGGAGGCCCCCGTACATGTAGTCGAGGCTGTGGTTGTTGGCGGTTGAGACGAGGTCGAACCCCATCCACTTGATCTCGCCTATTATTGAGGGGGCGGCTCGCATGTAGGTGCCGCCGGACTGGGCTGAGGGGTAGGCATCGCCTGAGTAATTGTGAACGAGCATCTCGAAGTTGGTGAATGCGAGGTCCGCGCCGCGTATCAGGTTGACCATCTCTAGGAACTCGGGCTCGGAGTGGACCGATTGTTTCATGGTTATGAGGCTGTCGCCTGTTGCGGCGAGGGTGAACTTCTTGGTCATATCTCTTGTTGTTGGGCGTATCCGTGTTTAAGCTTGTGGGGTCGTTACATTGGCCTAGAATAAGGGATCTTCGGGAATGGTTTCCACCAATTGGAGGGCGTATGTTTTTGGTAGGAATATTAGCTCCTTTTGGTAGGAATAGACGCCCCTTTTGGTAGGAATCGGATCGAGAAGGGGCGTTTTCCCTGCTCCTCCCGGTGTATGGACCGGTTTTCATATGTGGATTGTATGACCCCCCCTCCCCCCCTCATATTCCTGGGAGCGTGTTTTCCTTCCCCTTTTCGTGGGAGGGGTTGTTTTTCCGGTTTTCCGTTTCATTTTTTTTGTAGGTATAAATGCCCGCACGCGAGCCAGGATCCGCGTTTTAACATTATTAACATTCTCATGCTATTCAGATTTTCCCAATATATAACGAATATTCATAAGCATTATGTGTTAAAATCGTGAGTCTAGAGCATCTTTTAAAGAGAAATAATGTCTATAAATCCCGATATTTTCTAGAATATTCTCTGATTTTATTATGGAATTACGAAATATGTGAAATCTCTTATTTTCTCATAATAGGGTATATATGAGTTGCCTTCTATTATTATGACGGAATGTTAGTTAATGTCCATGGTAAGATTGAAGCCTGAATGGCTTGACGTCGGTGTTGAACTTTTCAAGGTCGTACATGGTTACAAGATGGCTGGTGTTAACAAGGATGTCGGGAGTCTAGATTATGTCGTTGAGGACGAGGAAGGAGTGAAAAAGCTCCTCATGGTCCTCGTGGATTCTAAATACAAAGCCTCTCGATGCGACATTAGGAAGCTTGACAAGACTCTTGAGTTCCTTGAGGATGAGGACTTCGACGAGATCACACTCGTGGGGCAAGATTTCACATCGGTAACGGAGAGTCGCATAAACAGAGATGACAGTCTAGACTACGTCTCCGAAGAGTCTGAGGTCTTCAGTATCATGGAGCTCTTGTCAGCCGTGCAGATGCTCACTAAGGAACTCTGCGTAAACAAATGCGGTAAATACCCGATGAGCTCGGAGGAGTGCGCAGGTTACGAGGATGGAAAATATACCTGCGATATTCGACGTGTGAGCGACGACTCCGACTTCCACGCGAAGATGGGCTGGTCGCAGTTATTATACAAGGACTTCAAGAATCTAGTACAGTATAAGAGAAAACTGATGAATAGTAAAAACGCGAAATCGTAATACAACATCTTGCCCTATTATGAGGTGAGCTGTAAATGCGGGACGAGTATGAAGCCGTCGTTCTCAACTACCGCCTCGGCTACAAGTCTCAGCGGGCCCGAGAGTGCCTGATCAAGGTGCTGGGCGTGGATGCGTCGATCTCTAGGAAGTTGATAGGGTGGAAGGTCGGTTGGCCCGTTGATAATCCCAGGATCGTAGGTAGGATAAGTCGTCACCATGGGAGAACGGGGACTCTGAGGGCAAGGTTCAGGAAGGGCCTGCCCGGGCAGGCCATCGGGGATCGAGTCAAGATAATAAGGAATTCATGAGTAACGGATTTTAACTGATATTAAATTCAACTTCTTCGCAAGCCTAGGTTTATTTTTTAAGCTATCCACTAATGTTATGGAGGTCCGTTGTTTGAGGATCGCTGTTGCGAGCTTCTCGCATGAGACATGTACTTTCTGCCCAAATGAGACGACTCTGGAGGACTGGGAGGCCGGCGGCATGAGGTATGGCGCCGACGCTCTGAACACCGAGGGTGAAGGAAAGAACTACATCACAGGCTACAAGGAGACAGCTGCGCGTCACGGAGACGTCGAGCTAGTGGGGATTTTAAGGCCAGGGAGGCCCCAGACGGTGGGAATGGGGAGCTGGCTGACCACAGAAGCTTTCGACGTAATAACTGGAAGGATCGTCAAGGGCGTCGAGAAGGAGATGCCCGTGGACGGGGTGCTCCTGGCACTCCACGGGGCCATGGCCGTGACCAGCGTCCCGAGGCCTGAGGCAGAGATCTGCAGAAGGGTCAGGAAGGTCGTTGGCTACAAGGTACCCATAATGGTCACACTTGACCTCCACGCCTGCGAGGACGTCGAGCTGGCCAATGCATGCGACGGAGTCTTCATCCTGAAGACCTATCCACATCTGGACGCTCACGAGATAGGAATGACCGCGGCGGCTTGCATGATCGACACTATCAGGGGGGACTTCAAGCCGGCGATGGCAGTCAGGAGGCCCGGGATCATATGTGCGAGCGTCTATCAGGCCTCAGAGCACTACCCGATGAAGGAGGTCTACGACAGGTGCCGAGAGTGGGAGGCGAAGGGGGTGTACTGTGCCTCCGTGGCCCCGGGCTTCGCGTATGCTGATGTCCCGGATGCCGGCGTTTCCGTGTTCGTTGTCACGAATGGAGACCACGAACTGGCCAATGAGTGCGCCCAGGACCTAACCAACATAGTCTGGAGCCTGCGCGAGGACCTGACTAGGCCCCTACCAAAGGCCAAGGAAGGCGTTGCCAACGTAATGAGGATGGTGGAGGAGGGCACTAAGCCCATTGTAATTGCGTACCACGACGACAGGCTCGGAGACGGAACGCATGTATTCAAGGAGCTGTTGGAGCAAGGGGCGAGGAACTGGTGCACGACTAGCATTGCTGACCCGAAGATTCTCCACAAACTAGAACAGGAGCACGAGGTCGGGGACACAGTCACCGTGACCATAGGCGGGTGGGTGCACCCCATATCCGGCAGTCCGGTGATGGTCACAGGGAAGATCGAGTGGCTGGGGCCTGCCGATTGGGTGGAGACAGGGCCAATGGGACGCGGGGCCGTCAGGCACGACGACCTCGTGGCGTCCCTCGATCTAGGTGACAACAGACACGTCGTCATCTCGGAGAGGCTGAGGGCGCCTATGAGCGCAGATCCACTCAAGGCGATAGGGCTTGACGTTGATAGCTTTGACATCGTTGAGATCAAGAGTAGGGTCCATCACAAGGCGTTTTGGGATACTTGGAGTGCCGTGGACTATCCAGTGGACCCACCTGGGACTACGCCAGCCGACTTGAGCACCCTGGAGTTCGAGCATCTGCCGTGGGACATCTACCCTATAGGAAAGAAGTGGAGCAAGTAGGCTCCACTCATTTTTTTAACCGGACAATTAGCTTTTAAAAATCTCAAACTCGGATTGGTATACTGTTGGTAATGAAGACGTATATGTTGTCCTGTGGCAAGAACGTGTGCAAATTTAAGAGCCTATATCCTGCGGTATGGGCCTCCTCTACGAGGTCTTCCTTACGCACCGCCTCCCAGCGGTCCCGTGCCCTCGCTCCGTCCTCCCAAGCTGGGTGGCCACATTTCGAGGGTTCTCTCTCGACGATCCCCAATCTACCACCGGGCTTCAGGCTGGGCCTGATCCCCTTGAGGAGCTGGACGGGATCCGCCAGATGATGGTATGCGCTGATGATGTAGACCAGATCTAAAGTGCCTTCCTGAAGTTTCGGGTCGACCACTGTCCCCAATATCGTTTCCACGTTCTGGAGACCCTCCCTCCGGCACCTATCCCTCAGATACTCTAGAGCTGACTTGTCGATGTCTACAGCGTACACCTTTCCAGAAAGGCCTACTCGATAGGCGGAGTGGATTACGTAGCGCCCCCTGCCAGCTCCCACCTCGGCGACAACCATCCCCGGTCCAATCCCGAGAGCCTCCAGTACCATATCTGGAGGCTGCCGCTCGTTCAACCTCCTCTCCCAGCTGGGGACGTTGAAACCGTCCAACAGAACCCATCTGATAGAAAAGGGCCCACTTTTTATAAACCCTTTAGATCAATGGGCCAAGTCGTCCGCTATTTAATCCCCAACATGAACGAATTTTTCCTATAAATGGAAGCAGACCCCTCGAAAGGAAGCAATATCTAAAAACGGTAAAAATAACACAAAATTCCTTAAAAAAGGAATATTATTACTGAAAATGTTAGAGAAGCCTTATATTTTAACTAGCTATCTAAAAAGCCAAGAAAAGGGTGAATCTATGGTTAAACTGGCTAGAGCCCTGAACAACGTCGCCATGAGGCGGTTCTGGAACCGCTTGAATGAGTCGATCCACAGCGATAGGACGCTCGAGCACCCAACCTTCGACTATGTCCTACGCAGCTCCAGACTCTGAGAAGACGGCAGAACAGACACCCAAACGACGAAGTACCGTTTTTATTGATTTACTTCAAGTCCACATATTTTGGATTACAGTCAAACAAGGATAATGTAGGAAAGGCTTGAAGATCTGAAGCTATTTAAGTGTAAAACGTCTTAAAATAATTTGTAAATTAATGTTTATAAATGGAATCGCTGAAATTTAATCAACTCTTTACCGAAAAAAAGGATTAATATTAGTTAATAATAGAAAAAAACTAGTTTTAAGGATTAACTGGATCGGACGCTTTATACAGGATGATTCAAAGGCCTATGAAAGAGCTATCTTGAAGGAACTGGTGCTCACAGAGCGCAGTCTGTTGACCTACAGTAACTTCGGTATTGAGCCACGATGCAGAGTATGTGGGAAGAAGTTCAAGGTTGGAGACAGGGTAATCAAAACCCGCGTTAGAGCAGGTAAAGACGAGAACCCCTTCTACTGCCCTGAGCACTTCTACACGGAGAAAGGCCATCGAAGGAGGCTGGTCAATGACTCCCAGGTTGCAAATAGAACGGATCGCAAGGCCCAAAACTTAGACTGCTGAAATGGACTTATTCAATAAGTCCTCCTTGATAGTCCTGACTATAAATCACTGAACGAACCCTTCCTCTAATCAAAGAAACAGCCTAACCCTCGTGTTAAAAAAGATCTAATTAGAAAAAATTTGGGAATAGGATCAGTTGGTTCCCCTTATGCCGAGGTAGTTGGCGATGTTGGCGCCGGGGTCGATCTTGGTTACGATGGTGTCGTCCATGGAGCTTAGGATCGTCGTGACACCGGGTCCGTGGCCTGCCGAGTAGCTCCAGCCGTGGATCACCACTCCGATGGTTACGGCCCCCTTGTAGTAGCCCCTGCCCCACCAGTTGAGCTGGTCCCTTAGGCAGACGACGTCGCCAAACCTGATATCCTTCAGCTTGAACTCGTCCCAGACCTCGGGGCAGGTCGTCTGGATGTCGTAGTCGATAGTAACCGGGAACATCCCGTAGCCAGAGCCCATCAACCAGCAGGGGTACTCCCTGGTCACCGGTACTATCAGCTTGCCATCCCTCTCCACGATCCCCATCTTCTCAAGCAGTTCCGGATCTACCTTGTTCACCCTGACCTTCTCCTCGAAGCCGAGGACCTCTAGACCGACTCCCCAGGACTTCACCCTCAGCTTGTCCCCTGGGCTAATCTGCTCCTGCACATCCGGCGGGAACCAGACTAGGAACGCCCCGTGCTTCCCCGTGATGTAGCCCTTCGACCCTTTCGCATCACCTGAGACCGCTGTGACTTCGTTCCCGATGCAGCCGAGTACAGCCAGAGCTTGGCCCTCACCCTCGTTCGTGTTCGTCATGCTCAACCCGGGCTCGGTATGCTCGCCCTCCTCATGGTAGAAGGTCGGGTCTCCGACGGCGACATTGTACTTGACGCCTGACATCCCTAGGCCGACCCTGGGCTTCCCGTCCCAGTCGACCCTGTACCCCCTTGAGGCACTCGGGTGGTTAACCTCACCCATTACGGCCATCTTTATGAGCCTGTCCTTGTTTGTTCTGATCATCTTCATACCTCCAGCTCCAGATAGTTAACCAGATTGGCCTCCGTATCGATTCTGGGTTTTATCTTTCCCTTCTTTGATGCAGCTAAGCCAAGGACACCGGGTCCGTGTCCAGCTTGGTCGCTGCCACCTGTTGTTATTACCCCTACGGTTATGGCTCCCTTGTAGAGGCCCTTGCCGTAGGAGATGAGGGCGTCACTGCACGCTACGAGGTCACCGAATCTGAGACCATCGATGCCCAGCTGCTCCACTAGGTGAGGAGGGTTTGACTGTATGCACCAGTTTCCGGTCTCCGCCGAGCCTCCCCCCACGCCCATCCCCAAAGCGATGATAGGTATCTCCTTCACAACGGGGAGTTCCAAGATGTCGCCGTCCAGCTCAGGCTCCAGAGCCTCAAGGAAAGCTGGGGACATGTTGAATATACGTCCGTCGAAGCCCTCCACCTTCAGGGCGACCCCCTCCGACTCTACGCGGGCTTTGTCGCCGACGTCGAGCTTCTCCAGGTCGGCTTCCTTGAAGTGGGCTAGGACATGCCTCTGTGTGCCGCCGACACCGCCCTTGCCTGTGACGACGCCGGCGGCGTCCTTCCCAGAGCCGTTGACCATGACGATTCTGTTTCCTATGCAGCTGTACTTCAGAAGTGCCTCTGCGGTTGGCTTCGTATCCCCGTAACCCGTCATCGGTTTCTCGTCGACGCCCATAAGGGCGACGCCAGGTTCGAGGAACTCGGTCTCGGGCCAGCCTAAGCATGGGTCACCGATCTTCACATTGTACTTGATTCCGCCGACCCCAATGCCGATCTTGGGCTTCCCATCCCACGTCGTCACGTACGTGCTACGGGTGCCTCCCCCCGGGATAGTAGGCGGGGCGATCTTCGCCATCAGGGCCTGCCTCAACATCCTGTTCTTGTTGGTCTTCACAACCATATCAGAAACCTCGTATAGAAGGTAACAAGAGCCTTAAAATCCTGTTCATGAACCCCGTAAAAATACCACAATTGTTTTCACGGTGAGGTAGAACCGAGAACTGGGTGTTTGGGACTGGGAAAACCACTGGGCTTGGAGTTCCACATCGAGCGTTTTGACGAGGTCTCTTCGACGAACGATGTCGCCAGGCGCCTTGCCGAGCAGGGCCACGGTGAAGGGACTGTCGTAGTCGCGGATACCCAGACGGTTGGGAGGGGCCGGCGAGGAAGACCGTGGTATTCCCCCCAAGGAGGGATCTGGCTCTCACTCATCCTGAAACCCAGTATGGACCCACGAGGTCTACCGGTAATCGGCCTACTGGCGTCGGTGGTCGTGGCAGAGGCCGTTGAGGAGATGAGTGGCTTGAGGGCGGGTCTGAAGTGGCCCAACGACATCCTTCTCAATGGCAGGAAGGCCGGCGGGGTGCTTAGTGAGGTGGATCTGGATGAGATGAGTGTAGGCCAGATCATCCTCGGTGTCGGCTTCAACCTTAACGTAGACTTGGACAAGCTCCCGGATGAGATCAGGGGAACCTCGACCTCCCTGAGGGAGGAGATCGGAAGGTGGACATCGGAAGAGGAGTTCGTTAGTCTTTTCCTAAGGAAGTTCGATGTCAAATACTCCCAGATTGGGAAGGAGGGCTCCTCCAAGGTGTTGAACCGCTGGAGGGAGCTTTCGACTTCCCTGGGATCCAGGGTCGCCATAAGGACAGTTACAGAGACTTTCATGGGCACTGCTCTGGACATCGATGAGGACGGCGCACTGATCGTGGAGAAAGATCAGGGCGAGAGGAGAAAGTTCCTGTCTGGTGATGTAGCGGCTCTGAGGGACTGGAAGATCTGAGACAGAGGATTATTGTGCAATGGACGCTGGGAAAACTAATTCCATTGATTCCGCATTCAGTCGAACTTGAAGATCAGAAACGCTAAATAGGGGTCCAGTGGTTTCTCTCAGAGGCAAGGGAATGCCAAATCCGCATAGTAGTATTCTTGATGACGATAATCGCGCCAAGTTGGAGACCCTCGACAACCCCCACGTGATCGAGCTCGTTGAGAGGTTCGTCTCCCTCTGCAAGCCCTCCAAGGTAACTGTGGTCACAGATGACCCTTCGGATATCGCCTACGTCAGGCAGCTCGCCCTGGACAGCAAGGAGGAGGCGAAGCTCAAAATGGTTGGGCATACTATCCACTACGACGGCTTCTACGATCAGGCCCGGGACAAGGGAAACACCCGTGTGCTATTGCCCCCCGGAATGATGATGAGCAAGGGGATCAATACCATCGACAGGGAGGAGGGCCTGAAGGAGGTACTCAGCATAATGGACGGCTCCATGAGGGGGAAGGAGTGCTTGGTGCGCTTCTTCTGCCTTGGACCGACAAACAGCAGGTTTAGCATACGAGCCCTCCAGCTCACAGACTCGTCCTACGTTGCCCATAGCGAGGACCTTCTCTACAGGAGTGGCTACGAGGAGTTCAAGAGGCTCAAGGGCTCCCCTGATTTCTTCACCTTCGTCCACTCCGCCGGAGAACTAGACGAGAGGAACTGCACGGTAAACGTTGACAATAGGCGCATATACGTCGACGTGATCGACGGGAAGGTCTACTCAGTCAACAACCAGTACGCCGGTAACAGCATCGGCCTCAAGAAGCTTGCCCTCCGCCTCGCCATCTACAAGGCGAACCATGAGGACTGGTTGACAGAGCACATGCTCGTCATGGGCATCCACCCGCCTGGGAAGGACAGGGTGTCCTACTTCACAGGGGCGTACCCCAGCGCCTGTGGCAAGACGAGCACCGCCATGATCCCAGGTCAGAGCATCGTAGGAGACGACATAGCCTACCTCCGCATCGACGAAGAGGGCAACTGCAGGGCCGTGAACATCGAGTCCGGAGTCTTCGGCATCATCAGGGACGTCAACCCCGTCGATGACCCAGTGATATACGATGTCCTGAAGACACCCAGGGAGATGATCTTCTCCAACGTCCTGATCTCAGAGGAAAAACCCTACTGGCTCGGAATGGGAATCGATGAGGACAGTTACCCCGAGGAGGGGATCAACTACTCCGGCAAGTGGTGGAAGGGCAAGAAGGACGATAACGGGGAGGAGATACCCCTAGCCCACCCAAACGCAAGGTACACGATACGTCTCAGCGAACTCGAGAACCTCGACCCCCACTGGGATGATAAGGATGGCCTGGTGATAAGGGGCATCTTCTACGGCGGCCGGGACAGCGACACGAACGTCCCTATCAGCGAGAGCTTGGACTGGGCGCATGGCGTCTACATGGGCGCAACCATCGAGTCCGAGACCACCTCTGCCACCCTGGGAGCCCGGGGCGTCAGGAACCACAACGTGATGGCGGTGATGGATTTCATGGTCGTGCCGCTGGGCCTTTACCTTTCGAACCACATTAGATTCGGCAGGAGTTTGAAGAAGCAACCCAGAGTCTTTGCTACGAACTACTTCCTGAAGCACCAAGGCAAGTACACCAACGAGAAGGTCGACAAGAAAGTCTGGGTCATCTGGGCTGAGGGAAGAACCCACGGAGAGTACGACGCCATCAGGACGCCAGTGGGCTACATACCGAAATACGAGGACCTGAAAGGCCTTTTCAGGCAGGTATTCGATAGAGAATATACAGAGGAGGACTACGACCTCCAGTTCTCGATTCGCGTCGACAACTACATTGAGAAGACCGCCCGGATGGAGGAGATATTCAGGGACGAGCCCGACATGCCCCCCGAGTTCTGGGAGGTCCACAACAGGGTGAGAGACGAGCTCGAGGCGATAAAGACGGAGACCGGGAAATCCGTCTTAAAACCCAGTCAATTCCTCTAGCCACAATCCCCTCCCCCCAGGTTCTTATTTTTATCCGGGTCCTACCAACACTCAGTCCCGGTGGACATTTCTAATATGTTCTCAGAATTGCTAATCTGGGGATAAGTGATGAGGCTCCGGTTTGGTATCAACACAGCGATGATGGCTGCTGCAAGGTGACTCTCTGGGTACCGATGCCAGAGTAAGTCCCGGAAGCCTCTGGTACCCTCCTTACACCATCTTATAAACCTACTCCTTGCAGAGTAAATAGTCTATAATCTACTTGTCCCGGACAGCCCTCTCATCGTTTCCAAGATTTTAGGCTTTGAGACCGCGGGGAAAGATTCTAGTAATTTGGAGTAGGATAGAGGGAGCGTCTGGAAGAGGTTGTTGATAAATGGAGGCCGGTTTAAGCACGCCTCGCAAGCCTACAGACTCCGAGATATCGGTGGTCTTCAGGGGCGACGGGGAGCCCGAGACTCCCGGAGGCGTAATTCGTAGGCTCGCCGAGTTCGAGGAAAAGCACGGCTTAGAGAGGGACAGCTACTCCCTTGGGGGCACAGTCAAGAGGCTGGAGGAGAGATTCGCCGGGATGCTGGGCAAGGAGGCGGCTATCTTCATGCCGACAGGCACTCTGGCGAATCACCTGGCCATCAGGAGGCACTGCGGGCTGAAGCCCAGGGCCGTCGTTCAGGAGCAGAGCCACCTCTACAACGACACGGGCGACTGCGTCGGCCGTCTCAGCGGCATCAAACTCGTACCCTTGGCCAAGGATCACCCCTATTTCACAATTGAGGAGCTGAAGGAGGCCGTGCACATGTCAGAGGCGGGGCGGGTCGCCAACCCCATAGGGGCGGTCATGATCGAGAGCCCAGTCCGCAGACAACGGGGAAGGGTTGCACCCTTCAAGGTGATGGAGGAGGTAGCCAGCTTCTGCAGGGAGGAGGGCATAGGGACGCACCTGGACGGCGCACGCCTCTACATGATGTCAGGGGCCACAAGAATCCGGCCTCAGGAGTATGCCTCTCTCTATGACACCGTATACGTTTCCCTCTACAAGTACTTCGGGGCAACCTTCGGAGCGATACTAGTCGGGGAGTCAGACTTCGTAGAAGACCTGTACCATGAAAGGCGAATGTTCGGAGGAGGCCTCGCATCGGCCTGCATGCAGGCGGCCCTAGCCCTGGATGGCTCCGAAGGCTTCGAGGAGAGGTTCAACGCCGCCATGGAGAAGGGGGGAGACCTGTTCACCAGGATAAACGAGCTGGACGGCATCCACATCGGGAAGTACGAGGATGGATCCAACATCTTCCCAGTAGAGTTCGGGGGGCAGGTCGACCTGGATGGCTTCATATCCTCCCTCAGGCAGAAATGGGTCTTCGTATTCGACGAGGGCGACCCCAGGCGCCTCCACCTGACTGTCAACACCACCCTCCTCAGGCAGTCGAACGACGAGCTCGTCGAAGCCTTCAGGGACGCCCTACGAAGGTAACCGTGATCACCCAGACGGGTAAGGCTGCTTACACAACACCTGGTCATGACCAGAGTTCGTGAACAAGACCCCGTGGAGGTTAGAGAGACTGGCTGGTCTTCGGCGCGGCAACCAGTAACTTCGTTATAAACTTCCTCACTTGGGTAAGTTGATAATCATCGAAATTTTTCAAGAAAATCTTCGGCTGAACGCGCTCGCACGCTCAGCCATCGGCGTCAAGGGGGGCGCCCTTTTAAGAGCAAAAAGGTATAAATCCAGCAATAAAATTCAGTACCACGACTGAAAGTGGCCAAAACATACTGGCACATCAGGTATCGATGGCTAAAAAACATAGATATCCAAAAAATCGCGTCAGAGCTTGGTGAAGACTTCGAAGTTGAGACGATGGATACAAAAAAGGGGAACAATGATCCGACGGTATGGAAATTATGGAGAGATCAATTAAAGATTAAGGCTAATACGCTTTCAGCATTACTCTCCGCAAGAAGAGTTGTGCTCTACCAGAGAGAGGCGATGCCCTTCACAGAAAAAGACCTCAAATTGAGGGAGTATTTATTTGGTCTATACCCTCGCAATCGGGGAACGCCATTGCACGTAGGATCCATCGATGAGCCAAAATTTTCAGTAGTAAAATAGATTTCGTTAACTTTGGATTTTTATATAACCAGATAATGAAAGCAGATTCCATGTCGCGACATTTTAGCTATTATGAAAAAATGCCCAAATGGATCAATTTTCGCGCGGCTTTTTATGCACGTCGATGTTTCCAGCTATCTCAGCGCACTCATGCTCTGTCCAAGTTCCAACTTCGAAGGAGATTTTAGTTATCTCATAAAATTCATAGCAGAATGAAAGATGGCAAGTCCCGGAATCGGTTGGGTATGCGATATAAGTCGGAATGCATCATTCGTACAGAGAATGTCGCCTTAATGGAGTTGGCTGCGGTTTGATGAGGTCTCCTTTCCTGTTGCTGGTGCGGGCGTTCATCGTACTCGCTCTCCTCTCAAACAGTACATACTCCTTCTATGTCATATCCAACAGTGACTGCGAGCCCTGTAACGAGAAGCTGGATGCGATAAAAAATTACTTCCCCGGATCTACCTTCACGGAGTACGAGCTGAAGGAGGACGAGGCTCGTGACCGGTTCAACGCGATAGACGAGGTCATAGGCGAGGCCTACCTCCCCATGCCGTTGTTGGGAGTTTTCCATGGTGAGTGGCTCTTTGCCCTCGTCGCGGGTGGGCAGACGCGAGAAGACTGGGAGTCCCTCCTGATGATCGGGCAGGAGGGCGTACCCCTTTACGTGCAGGACATGTACGGTCGGGCAGAGTACAAGAAGACCATAGTCGACGCCGGGGACATAGCTCGTCTCGAGGAGCTCTTCACGGCTGAGCATGTCTCGGAGGGGCAGCTCACCTTCTGGGGGCTGATCGCTCCTGTGTCCATCGCCGCGGCCATCGACGCCGTGAACCCCTGCGCCATCAGCGTCCTCCTGGTCATGCTCACCTTCGTCTTCTACGGCGTCGAGAGAGGCGTCGTCCTGAAGACGGGCCTTTCCTTCTGCTCGGCCGTATTCCTCTCCTACCTCCTCATAGGAGTCGGCCTCATCCGCGTCTTCTCCCAGGCCATATACATCAAGTACGCCGCCGTCGCTTTCGCCCTACTGCTGGGTACCCTCAGGATTGTGGAGTTCTTCACCGGCGAGATGAAGCACCTCCCCGGCGCCTTCAGCAGGGCGATATCTCAACGCCTAGAAAACGTATCCGACCCAAGGACGGCCTTCGTGGCGGGCGTGGTAACTGCGACACTGCTAATGCCCTGCAGCTCGGCTCCCTACTTCCTCGCCCTGAATCTCATCTCGGAGAGGTCAACGGCTCTGGGTGGTCTGGTGCTGCTTATCATCTACAACCTGATAATAGTGGTACCACTCGCGGCTCTCACTTTCATGGTCCACGTCCTTGGCGTTACCACAATGGACCTCAAGCTTTGGATGGTCGAGAACAGGAGACTAATAAACCTCTTACTTGGCGTGGGGCTCGTACTCCTTGCTGTCCTAGTTCTTTTTGGGTACGTTTAACTGTAAAAAAAGGTTGATGTTTATGGACGTCTGAGAAAGGACTATGTCACCTTTCAGTCGTAATGGTGTACTTGCAGCCGACCTTTTCCAAGGCCGCGTCCACCTTTCCTATTAGGTCCTCTATCTGATCTGTGGTGGGTTCGGTGAACCACTCGAAGAAGAAGTCGTACTCTCCAAGGGTCTCCCCAGATTTGCTGATTATGTTGTCGCATCTCTCCATGCTTATCTCGCCCAGTGGGCTGAAGTAGTCCTGAGTTGAGAACTCGCGGGCGCTTCCTGCGTAGTCGGCTCCGGTGCTTGCGATGACGGTGTCCATTATGCAAACCTCGGGCATGTCTATTGAGATCTTCTCCAGTTCTCGTATCGCCTTCAGAATTGGGGGTCCATACAGCTTGATATTACTCTTCAATGTCAGAAACCTCGCCAAGAAAAGACCTAAAATGATACGTAAAAAAGGTAACGCAAAAGGACCCTAAAAATCAAGCATTTTTTACTAACAGTTACACTCATTAAACGGATCGCATAGCTCAGCGTGCGAATAGTATAGTAAGTGTTCTTCAGTTCAACTCTCTTATTGTGACTACCATTTATAAGCAGGTCATGGTGATAGGAGACGATCGGAATGAACATCGATCTATTAGGTAGATTATCCAACGCCTTCGGGCCTCCCGGGAAGGAAGAAGAGCCCAGGGAGATCCTGAGGGCAGAGCTGGAGGACTACGCCGACGAGGTGGAGGTCGACAGCATGGGTAACATCTTCTTCTACCATCACGGGAAGGAGGGCAGCCCCAGGGTGCTCATCGACGCCCACACAGATGAAGTAGGCTTCATAGTCACCTACCTGGATAACAGGGGGTTCCTCAAGTTCAGCAACATAGGCGGGATCGTACCAGGCGTCATGCAGGGCCAGAGAATACTGCTTAAGGGCAAGAAGGGTCCGTTGAAGGGCGTGATAGGGGTAAAGCCCCCCCACGTCATGTCCGAGGAAGAGAGGAAGAAGGTCATCCCCGTCGAGGGGCTCTTCATAGACATCGGGGCAGACGACAAGGCGCAGGCCGAGGAGAAGGGCTGCTACGTAGGAATGATGGGGGTCTTCGACGTCGAGTTCATGGAGCTGGGGAACGGGTACGTGAGGGGCAAGGCCTTCGACGACAGGGCGGGCTGCTACGTCATGGCAGAGGCCTTCAAGGCCCTGAAGGGCTCCGTCTGCAACGTCGTCGCCGTCGGAGCCGTCCAGGAGGAGGTGGGCCTCAGGGGAACCAGGGTTGCTACATGGAAGGTCGACCCCGATTACGCCCTGGCGCTGGAGGGCACCTTCGCCGTCGACATGCCCGGCGTCAGCCCGGAGAACATGGTCACAGTGTTGAAGAAGGGGCCTATACTGACTATAGCAGACAGGGGCATCATCTGTAATCCGAAGGTTCTGCAGACTCTCATCGACACGGCTGAGGCGGAGTCCTTACCCTACCAGTTCAAGAAGCCGCTGATGGGAGGCACCGACGCATCGGCGATACACCTCACAAAGGGTGGCGTACCAACAGGAGTCGTATCTGTGCCATGCCGCTACATTCACGGACCTGCCTCGGTCGCCCACATCGAGGACCTCGACAAATCCGTTCGCCTCGTCGAGGCCTTCACCAAGAGGGTTTCCTCCCTCTAACCCCTCTTCTTTAGAGAAAAAGCTTCTTTTTCAAACTAAAAATAAAGGAAGGTAGAAAATAGGAGTTTTAATATATCCAGCTCTTCGTATCCGCTCCCGGAGGGGCTGTCTTGAGCAGGTGCTCCCTCATTTGGGGTGCCAGCTGCTGTGTGACAGTCAGCCTTGATATGGCGTAGGGTTGGCTGTTGTCCCCGAACCAGCAGTGACCGTACCTGTCCCCGTACTCGACGACACCGTCGTAGTAGGGGTCCTTCGTGGACTCCAAGAACTCCTCCATGAGATAGACGGCGTTGTTCAGGAACGAGTTGTCCATGTCCCCTACGAAGATGCGTATCTTCCCCTTCAGCTTGGGACCCAGCTCCTTCCAGTCCCGCTCCATTATGTGCCTGAGGTCCCAGTTCTCCCTCATGTACTCGGCGACGGAACGGTCTATTTTACCAGTCATTTTATCCCAGACGTGCTTTGGGTACCCGTCCTCCCTGACAGGCCCGAAAAGCGTCAGCCAGACGTCCCTCTGGCCCCCTGAGCGCCCCTTCGTCCCGAGGACGAGCTCCTTATGGTTCACCTCCTCGAGGGTGCATATTGACTCGCCAACGGTGCTCCTAGTCCTGGGCCTTGGGGTCCTCTTCCACCTGCTGTCTATGTAGTAGGCATTCTCATCCTCGTAGATGTTTACGAGGGTGAAGGCCCTGAAGTCGATGGGATCAGGGGAGATGGCCCAGCAGCCGTTGTAGTAGTCGGGGTAGAAGACTTGGACGGCTAAGGCCTCCCAGCCGCCCGTTGAGCCGCCATACATCACCCTCGCCCAGCCCTCCCCAATCCCCCTGAATTTCTCCTCGATGTAGGGGATGAGCTCGTAGTTGATGGCGTCTCCCCACGGACCCATGTTCGCCGAGTTTACGGCATAAGAGTCATCGAAGAACTGGGTCGCGTGCTGGATGCAGACGAGGATCATTCGCGGAAATCTGGGCGAGGTCCAGTCCTTGTAGAACTTGTAGGCGTACTCCTGCTCGAACCTGTTGTACTCCTCGTAGAACCTTCTATCCTTGGGCACGTCTCTACCCACGTAGTCCTTGGCATTCTTATATAGCCCTCCAACTGGGTAGGGCTCGGGCTCCAGGTCTGGATCGGGGGGAACCTCCCTGAATCCTGGCGCGTAAAGGTTATGGTTAAAGTGGCCGTGCCAGATCATGACCGGATACCGGGCTTCCGGGTGCTCCTCCCAGCCCCATGGGAGCAGCACCACCGCTCCCAGGTGCATTGGTCTTCCCCAGAATTCCGTGAGGAGCTTGCTCTGGATCCGCACATGCTTGATGTACTTCGTGTCCTCGGGCTCAGGGAAGGGCGGAATTATATTATCAAGTAAAATCTCTATCGTTTCGTCGCTTGAGGGATCTAACCACATTTTAACCGGTGTGCTATAGAGGTTCCCTGGGGCCATGTTCCACTTCTGCCCCTCACCCCTGTCCATTGGTAGCTTTAAAGTGAAGCCGTCCGACCTGTGGAATGTCTCGTAGACATGAAGTAGGGCCTGGACCCAGTACTCGCCTGGAGGTATCTCCGAGATGCTCCTCAGAGGGTAGCCGAAGATGCCGCAATCTATGACAGCCTCCTCCTCAGGTTTTAGGGCGTCTACGTCGACGCCAAAGATAAGCTGGGTGTCCGGGTAGTTGTTTATCTGGAAGCGCGGCTCCTTTGACTCATCATCGGAAACAATGAGGAGCACGCGTCCGTCGATGGGTCCCTCGAAGGCCCTTTGAGGATACAATATTCTGAATTTAAGCTTGCAGTTTGTTACAACCTTATCTCCGTTATCCATCTAATCACTCTCCAATCATGATAGTGTACGCACCTGAGATGGATAACGATATTGGCTTTAAAGGAATCAGAATGTTATCTGTATCGTACAAATTGACGTTTCTCTTTAGAAAACACGCCTAGATTTAATTTCAAACCTTTTTTAAGGCACTAGGGCCCAATAATACAAATTTTTAACTGTAAATAACGTCGATGTTTACGCATCAGATTTAAAAATATGCTGTTTGTTACATTATGGATTCCGGATGTCAGGCGAAGACGAGGAGATGTCATACATCTTGGCGACCGATGTCGGGAGCACCACAACGAAGGCTAGGTTGTTCAAGTACACGGAGGACAACGAGTGGAGGTACGTCATAAGCGGGGAAGCCCCCACGACCGTGGAGGCCCCCTTCGAGGACGTCACGATGGGCGTCCGAAACGCGGTTGGCGAGATCGAGGAGCTGACCGGGCTCAGCCTCCTCTCGGAGAGCGGTATAGTTACTCCCCATAGCAATGGAACGGGCGTGGACCTATACGTGACCACGAGCAGCGCGGGCGGAGGCCTTCAGATGACGGTCGCTGGCGTTATAAAAACAATGACGGCCGAGAGCGCCGAGAGGGTCGCTCTGGGGGCAGGCGCCATAGTAATGGACACCTTGTCGACGGACGACAAGAGGCGCGTCTTCGAGCAGATAGAGAGGATACGCTACCTAAGGCCGGACATGATACTGCTGGCAGGCGGAACGGATGGAGGAACCATCCGGCACGTGATGAAGATGGCGGAGATCATATCCAGCGCGAACCCGACGGCAAGGCTCGGGAGACAGTTCGAGCTGCCACTGGTCTTCGCCGGCAACGTAAACGCCCGGGAGCCAGTCAAGGAGTTCTTCGGCGACCAGTTCGCCCTGGCGATCGTCGACAACATCCGCCCAGAGCTGGAGGTCGAGAACCCTGGCCCGGCGAGGAGGGCGATCCACGAGCTCTTCATGGAGCACGTCATGTCCCACGCTCCTGGCTACGGCAAGCTGATGAAATGGACAGACGTTGACATCATGCCGACACCTGGGGCCGAAGGTATGATGTTCCAGCAGCTCAGCAAGCTCTACAACGACAACGTCCTCGGCGTCGGCCTTGGTGGGGCCACGACCAACGTCTACTCGGTCTTCAACGGCAGGTTCGTGAGGACGGTGAGCGCCAACCTGGGCATGAGCTACAGCATCTGCAACGTCCTCAAGGAGACGGGGATAGAGAACATCGTCCGGTGGATACCCTTCAAGATCGATCCTACTGAGGTGATAAACAGGCTAAGGAACAAGATGACCCGACCCACGGCAATCCCCCAGACCCTCGAGAACCTGCTGATAGAGCACGCCGTAGCACGCGAGGCCCTGAGGCTCGGCTTAGCCCACCACAAGTTCCTGGCGAGGCCCCTGCGAGGTGTCCAGGTCAAGGGCAGGGACATCGGGGACATGTTCAAGCAGATCTCCTTCGAGGCGACATACTTGGACATGCTCAGGATCAACTGGATAGGGGGCACAGGGGGGCTCCTCTCCCACGCTCCACGCAGGGTCCAGTCGGCGATGATGCTATTAGACGGGTTCCAGGTTGAGGGGGTGACTAGACTCGCCCAAGACAGCGTATTCATGATGCCCCACCTCGGCGTCCTCTCGACTGTCCACCCCAAGGCGGCCGTCGAGGTCTTCGACAAGGACTGCCTCGTCCGCCTTGGGACCTGCATAGCACCCAGGGGAGAGGTCGATCTCGACTCCGAGACGACCATCATGACCATGGACATCAAGATAGACGACGGGACGGTAATGGAGGAGAACGTGCAGGCCGGAACGATCAAGGTCATCGAGCTCGAGGAGCACAAGAAAGCCATGGCATCCATCTCCCCCGCCAAGGGATACGATGTGGGGGCCGGGCCAGGCCATACTTTCGACGCCGAGATCGAGGGCGGAGTAGTCGGAATAATACTGGACGCTAGGGGGAAGCCTCTGAACCTACCAGAGGACGAGGACGCTCGCATAGCCAAGCTAATCGAGTGGAATAAAGCGCTCGACGCGTACCCGGAGAGGATATTAGAGAGGTGAGATGAATGTCGCAAGCTTACACGCCTGGTTTGAAGAGGAAGGAGGAGACCCTGATCAGAAAGACCAGGATGCTCCCTATACCGGGCAAGATCATCGTGGGAGTAGGGGACACAGTGTCCCTCGACACGATAGTTGCCAAGGCCGAGACCCCCGGTGAGCCCGAGATAGTCAAGGTCTGCGCCAATCTCGGCATCGACCCAGAGGAGATCGAGAAGTACATGGTGAAGAAGGAGGGCGACGAGATCAAGGAAAACGAGGTCCTCGCAAGCTACCGAGCCCTCTTCGGGCTGATAAAGTCCGACTGCATCTCTCCCATAGAGGGTATCGTCGAGAGCATATCGGCCATCACGGGGCAGGCCATCGTCAGGCGCCACCCCAAACCAATAGACATCGACGCCTATATCCCGGGGAAGGTCGTGGAGGTAATAGAGGATGAGGGAGTGATCATCGAGACCTACGCCGCCTTCATCCAGGGGGCCTTCGGCATCGGAGGTGAGAACCACGGCGAGATCAAGGTGGTGTCGGACAGCCCCTCGGATATACTGACCGAAGACAACATTACCCCTGACTGCAAGGGCAAGGTCCTTGTCGGGGGGTCGATGGTGACGGCGGGGGCCCTCAAGAAATCCATAGAGTTGGGCGTCAATGGGATACTCGTCGGAGGCATCATGGACAAGGACCTCACGGACTTCCTGGGCTACCGCATAGGCGTCGCCATAACTGGGCACGAGAAAATAGGGTTGTCCTTGGTTGCCACCGAGGGATTCGGTCAGATGAACATGCTGGAGAAGACCTTCCAGATTCTGAAGAGGAACGAGGGGAACACCGCGTGCATCAACGGAGCCACCCAGATCAGAGCTGGGGTCATCAGGCCCGAAGTCATCGTCCCGCTCTCGGGATACGATGTCGCGAGCCTTAGGTCCTCAGATGAAGGTCCCTCAAGCGGTATGGCGCCAGGGACATTTGTGAGGATAATACAGGAGCCCTACTTCGGCGATGTGGGTCATGTAAGCAACCTCCCATCCGAGTTGCAGAACGTCGAGACGGAGTCCACCGTCAGGATCGTGGAGATCGAGCTGGAGGACGGGCGGAAGGTCATGGTCCCCAGGGCTAACGTGGAGGTCATCGAGGAGTAGCCTAGAGTTCCTCCAATTTCTCAACGAGCCTATCAAGATTTTCTCTCTTCATAAAGAAGGCGTTGTAGTTGAATCCCTGTATGTCGAAGAGGTCCAAGAGGAAGAAGTAGGGGCTGAGTAGAGCGGGAGCCACCTGAGACCCGTACACGCTCATGGGCTTGTAGGAGCGGAAGAAGAGGAGGGCCATCTGCTTCGCGTTGTACTTCCTAACCTTTTCAACGATGTTCTCTATGATCTCATCTTCCTTCTCGGGACTCAGCTCCATATCAGGAACATAGACAGAGCTTTCATCACTTTCTTTGAGACTTTGAAAGATCCTTGCTAGCCTATCCCTAATACCCATGGAGTGCTTATCTTGATAGCCTTCCCGGTAATAAAACCTTTTTTGCACCTTCATTCAACCAGAACCCGGCTACTAACGAGTGCTATATCCGTGGAACTCGGTTTTTTCTCAGTCACTTGCTATGGAGAGGCATCGATTTGGCTCGGAATATCGTGAAGATTAAAGGATAGTTTGGGGATCATATGTGACTGCATAGGTGTCTTAGATGACAGAGAAGCTCACCATAACCCAGTACCTGTCTGGCGCCCTCGTCGCCAACGGGATTAGGATTATCGTCTCTTTGGTACTGTCCTCCTACCTCCAGGCCCTCTCCGAGCTGTTCCAGGTTCTGGGCTCTTGGTCGATGACGATACTCTCAGGCACGGTAGCTAGTTACCTATTGACCAAGAGGATGGCAGATAGACACCTTATAACCGGGGGGATCATTGGCCTGTACTCCTACATAGTCTACGTGTTAGTCTCATTCTTGGGAATAACGAACCAGTTCGAGGAGATGTGGGTATTCCTGGGCTACCTGCTGGGAGGCTTCCTCGGGGGCAGGCTTGGGGAGAAAGGCGAGCTGGGGCTACCCTTCAGCTTACCTAGCACATCAGAGTTCAAGGAAGATTAAAAAAAGGGATCTGTAGAGTCTAGAGCTCCACGTAGCCTATACTCTCCAAGTCCTTGAATATCTCCAGGACGAGCCACGGCTCGGTTGGCCCGTACTCGAAGGTCACGGCCTCGGCGATCTGGCCGATGTTTCGCTCCCCGTCCGCGAAGCTCCACATCTCCACGATCTTGGCGTTGATGTTCCCAAAGACGATCTCCCTCCCAGAAGTCACCCACTCCATGTACTGCTTCCTCCTCTCGGGGGTGAGCCGCCTCATGAAGTCTCCGCTTGACAGCGAGCCCACGAACCTGCGCCTGGGCACAATAGCGTCGTACTCAGTCCTAGCGGCTTGTTCAGGCGCGAATTCGTCTTCCAGCCCTTCCCGTCGCAGCAGTGTTGATACAAATGTCCTTAGCGCCCCCTTCTCCTGTTCGAGGGCTCCATCGACCTTCCCGCAAAGGAAGTCCGCCAGCTTGGCCTCTGCTTCCTCACCCCTCGTCAGCCTCAACGCCGATCTCAGGCCCTTCTTATCTCTGTCTGCTAGGAAGTCCAGGCGCTTCTCCTCAAGCTCAAGGAGGCCGCACAAGGATCTAACAAGCTCCTCGGAGGGCGCTGCATTAAGCCCCCACTCCTCGTGGATGGTGGTCGCCTCGTCCCTCGTCCTACCGCCGTTATCTGCGATCCTCTTCACGGACTGGGTGTAGACGTGGTTCATGAAGGTGCTTGCCTGCTCGGCTCCCGCGTTCGCCAGGTTGAGAAGAGCCGTGCCAAAAACGAGGCCATTTCTCTTCAGCTCGTCGGGGTCGACCATCTCGATAACGTCCCCGCTGCTATGGTAGTAGATGTCTGGCCAGTGGCCGAACTGGATTACTGGGATGTCGACGCTCGAGTCGTCGAAGATAAGGTGGTCGCTGCCGGGGGTGAACTGAGAGATGTTGTACCGGAAGTTGACGGTGAGGGAGTCGTACTTGTAGCACCTGTGGGCGTTGTGCCAGCTGTAGAGGGTCTTGCGCCTCACCCACTCGAAGAGGGTGGCGACGTGGTCGTTCAGGAAAGTCGGTAGCGAGTCAGGCACCGACGAGACCTCGACGCCGGCCTTCGTCTTCTCCTGGTTCTCCCCCAGCATGTCAAGGCAGAAGCCGCCCACGATCTCGTTCCTCCTGTCCCAGTTCCTCTCCAGGTAGGAGAGGGAGCCGTACATCTCGGCGCCGATTATGAAGGTGATCGTCCTCTTGGGCCTATCGATCTTGCCACTCTCTATCGCCTGCTGTATCACCTTGGCGACTTCCATGACGAGTCCTACTCCGGCGGCGTTGTCGTTGGCTCCCGGCCTGTAGTGGCAGAGGTGAGGGATGACCACGACCTCTTGGTTGGAAAGGGTCGAGCCGGGGATCTTCGCTATCACGGTCTCTAGGACGCCTGGCTCGATAAAGACGGCGTTGATTGTGGCCCTCAACTTTACGGGCCCTTTGTCGAGCAGCTCCTTAAGACGCTTGAACTGGTTATAGGAGATGGAGTAAGCCCGCAGATCCATATCGCCGCCCCTTATGGAGGCGTCTTGGACGAGATCGGGTGTCCCCAGCCTCGTCTTCACTGGGGGGTGGGGGCGGAGGAAGTCGGTTATTACACAGAGGGCGCCGAACTTCTTCATCGCCAGCATCGCGACTTCTTGGCCGGAGCCCCGTGCGAGAACGATCTTCCCCTCGACGTCCTTCCCCTCGTAGCAGGACTCCTCGGTTCCTTTGCCGACGTAGACGAGCTCAGCCTCGATTCCCTCGGGGGGCGTCGGAGCCGAGTACTTGTAGACGCATACTGCCGTCTCGTCGAAGGTGGTTATGGTCTCCGGCTCAGGCTCGACGACCTCCAGATCCGCTGAAAGGATATTCCATGCGCGAGGGAATGTCCACGTCCAGATCTTGAAGTCCCCGTCAAGGGGGCGGGTGTCTATGTTGACTTCCAGGCCAAAGTTCTTGAGCATCCACCTCGTGTACTCCACAGCCTCGTGGAAGCCGGAACTCCCGGCTACCCTGTGGTGGAGGGAGATCTCCTTGGCGAAAGTCTTCGCTTCCTCACCGGAGAGTTGCTCCACCATAAGTTTACCGAAACTTGTCCTCATCCTGAATCTGAATGCTGTACGGGGTCAATGATATAATACTTTCCCTGAGGCATCGAGAGCGATCTAAGAAGCGAATGGACTGGTCTAGTCTAGACCAACCAATATTAAATAAAAAAATAGAGTTATTTTTTCTAGAGACCTAGAATGGCTCCCTTAATCCAGAGGTCGACCAGACGGATTAGTATCCCAACTACCAGGGTCAGGTACCAGATCAGCTCGGCTGCGTAGTTCATCCCGAAGGAGAACATTGCGAATATGCGTCCTAGCCTTGCCGAGATACCGATGGCTCCGGTATGCTCCTGCGTGTATATGAAGTAGGTGAGTGTCGTGAACACGCCCACTAGGATCACTAGTGCGCTGAAGATGTCCTTGTCGATGAAAGCCTGGGCTGTCATCGCGAGTTGGGTCAGTATCTGGGCGTCGAACGTGGCGCCGAACATGACTCCTGTTCCCACTCCTGCAAGGAGAGCAGTTGGGTATCTGGAGATCCAAGCATATTGGCGTGAAAGTCTGGTGAATATCATCAGTCCAAAGATGAGTGGTACAATGCGCACGACCTGTCCGGACATGAGTGGCTTAAGGCAGATTCCCTCGATGGACCCTGTCCACGTGTTGACAAAAGTGTGGGCTAGTAGCGATCCGACTGAGAAGGTCTCGGCTATTTTGTACACGTAGTTGAGCTTCCAAAGGTACGAGAGTATTGCCAAGCTGAACAGTGCGAAGGTCCAAGCAGCCATCATATCGTTGAAAGTCATTATTGATCTTCCTCCTTCTCTAAGTATTTTGATCCGAAGTATCCAACGTTGCCCAGTATCAGGAAGAGTAGGAACGGCATTAGGCCCAGGTTCTGCGAGTCGGATAGCCGGGCGCCAGGGCCTGGATACCCCGATAGAACTTCCAGCTCTGTTCCTCCTTTTGCACCCCATAGGCCCCCAGGCATTACGTCTGGGTAATAGTTCATTGACATGGGTGAGCAGCAGGCCATGTTGATCTCCAGTATGTTCAGTCCGTGGATAGTGTACCACTGGCGGACCTCTTGGTCCATGTTCAGGCAACTCCCGCTTATGGAGAGGACTAGTGCGAAGTCTTCAGCACCACTTATCTCATTCCAAAGATCGTACTGAGACAAGTCGTTACCGTAGAAATCCGTTGTAGCAACCGCCTGGGTATCCTCTGCTACGGCCGCTACAGCCATCTCAACACCGGCGATGTATGGAAGGACTAGGTAGTCCTTTCCATACTCCTTTCCGAAACTCGCCGGGTTGATGCCCTTGAGGATTAGGTCTATCATCACGGGGCCGTCCGTACCGTACCCCCACGCCATCCACTTTATTGGGAGTGAGAGCATCACCTTCAGGGTGGCCGTTATCGATGCCTCGAACTCGTCGTACGAGGCGAAGCCACCGCTGGCGTCGATGCAGACGATAGATCCCTCGGGTAGGTTCTGAAGAGTGTTGTAGAAGCCCTTGGTGGGCCCAGATATTTGGAGCGGCAACCCCATGGGGTAGAGGACAGGTATAAGCATAAACACTATAGAGAGTAGCCCGAGGTATCCCTCTGGTATCTCCCTCAGCTTCTTGTATATGCTCATGCTAACCCTCCTTGACCGCCTCCAAGGCGCCAGTCTCCTTACCGAGTAGAGTCCTCATTCCAAGGACCAGAGAACCTGCCCCAATAGCCAATGTCCCTCCCCTCGTTGCGCCGACGTTGATCGTAGCAAGTAGCCAGTCTGCAAATGGTGCAAGTGGTGGGATATAGACTGGCCCGATAGGCAGCAGCCTTAACATATATAGCACAGCCCCCAGACCAATGGCGGCGGACTCCCAGGACCTGATTGTGAAAACCTTATAGCCTCCATAGATGCACCACCAGAAGCAAAGTGCCGTGATGGCCGTGCCAGCAGGTCTATACATGTTCTGGTATATCCACTGGTAGGTTGTACCGCTGATCCTCTCGGGAGTCGAGAAACCGACTAAGAGGAACGCCAGGAATGAGACGAAGAAGACTACGCTGAGTACCTTCTCATTTAGCGAAGTTGGGCGGACAGCAAGTTGCAGCGTGTGATACCGGATGAGGAGAACCATACCGAATATAATAGTGAAGCCGGAGACTATCGTCCCCCACCTGGTCATCTCGCTCTTGACGTCTGTTATGACGGCTACGTCTAGGAAGTATTCAACTAGGAAGAATGCTACGATCCCCATGATCAACCAGAGGGGGATTGTCCTTCTTATTTCACGTGACATCTCAACCACCTACAACTTAATGAATGAAATGAAGTCAACGGCGGCTAAAGCGAGTAGACTGCCTAACACTGATACCACAAGGACTATCGCCTTGAGTACGTCCTCGACAGCCAGGGTTGTGATGACCGTGGTGTCCCCTGAGGCCAGAGCACCCGCAGCGTAGATATCCTCTAGGATAAAGATATAGTCCGCTGCGACACCGAAGGCGTACATCATGATCCACCTTCCGGTCCCACCTATAGCGATGGCACCTGACCTCCTGGAGGCTCCGAGCAGTACTAGGCAGGAGGTTGAGAAGGCACCGACCATTACGAGGCATGCGCAGCCGTTAGCGACCATGTAAGTAGCCTCGGCCATGTTGCCGGCGAAGCCGGCGCCGAAGTACTGGACCATGTCCTCACGGAACTCGTCGCCCTTCCCTGCTACCTTGTAGGCTTCCTCGATTATGCCCTCAGCTAGGGGCAGGATCTCGGTGCCGGTCGCTCCGAACTGGAGCCTTGCGTCTCTCTCGGCGCAGAGCCTCGCTGTATACCTGAGTACGTTCATGCCGGCCATCGTCATGGGCGCGAACTGGCCCCTCGTAAGGGTTGCGAACCCGCTCTCGACGAAGACCATTTTTCCCGTTTCGACTGCCCTTCCTACGCCCTCCTCGATGGCGTTGAAGGCTGCCAGGCTCCTGATCTTTGGAAGGGGCTTGCCCGTCCTGATCTTGTCAAGGTAATAGTACATAGCACCTGATAGAATGATGAAAAGCAAAAGATCCATTATCCGTCCTTCTTGAATTATCGGCATTTCTTTTTCACTACCTTTTTTCCTATTTACGCACCGTGGTGCGTGGTCATAACAGGATTTTAAATCTATAAATAACTTATCATGAGAATTAACGTGCTAGATATATTACATATTTAAATATGTGATTTAATAAACCGATAAATACCGGTTATTATTACAAGTTAAAATAAATCGTAAATAAACATCTTCCTAATTATATAATGTTTCATTTAATAGAATTAATGTCTTAACTATATATTCAAACTACAAAGTTAATGTTAAGCCAAGAAGATAATTGTATACTCGCCTAAACTAGGTTGTTAGTAACTAGGCTTGACTTTAACCAGCATGGAGTAGCATTTGTAGTAACTCTTCGAGGCGTAACGGTAAACATATTTATCGTGCATGGCGCCTAGGTTCGAGCAAGGTGTACCATCTTGAAAGGTTATGAGGGGAGGACGTTCAGGTCGAGGGAGCTCTACGAGAGGGCGAGCAGGGTACTCCCCGCCGGCGTATCCTACGCCATCAGGGACATGAAGCCCTATCCATTCTTCGTTGAGAAGGCTGAGGGCTGCGAGATAACTGACGTGGACGGGAACGTCTACACGGACTACTGGACTGGCCACGGAGCCCTGATCCTTGGCCACAGCCCCAAGGCCGTTATGGGGGCTGTTGCCAAGCAACTGGAGCAGGGGACCCACTTCGGCTTCTCTCACTGCCTTGAGGTGGAACTGGCCGAGCGCGTAGTGGATATGGTCCCGAGCGCCGAGATGGTTAGGTACACCAACTCGGGTACCGAGGCCAACATGTACGCCTGCCGACTCGCCAGGGCTTACACTAGGAGGATGAAGGTCGCCAAAATGGAGGGGGGCTGGCACGGCGGATATGACGATCTACATGTCGCAGTGCACGCGCCCTTCGACGTACCCGAGTCCGCGGGCCTCAATCCAAAGTCCGTTGATGATACCATCGTCATACCCTTCAACGACCTGGAAGCCGCAGAGGACGCCGCCAGAGACAGGGAGCTTGCCAGCATTACCGTCGAGCCCTTGATGGGGGCCGCCGGCTTCATCGCGCCGGAGCCCGGATATCTTGAGGGCCTGAGGGAGATCTGCGACGAGACGGGGACTCTCCTCATCTTCGACGAGGTGATCACTGGCTTCAGGCTGGCCCCTGGGGGTGGACAGGAGTACTACGGTGTTGAGCCTGATGTCACGGTGATCGGTAAGGTGATGGGAGGGGGGTTCCCGATCGGGGCCTTCTGCGGAAGGGAGGACATCTTCGAGCTCATCGACCACAGGAAGCACGAGAGGATGGACGAGAGGGCTTTCCACGGCGGCACATTCACTGGCAACCCTGTCAGCATGGTGGCCGGAATCAGGACACTCGATGTACTGAAGCGGGGGGACATATACCGGCACGTGGACGGCTTGGGGGAGAAGGTAAGAACGGGCTTAGAGGACATTATAGCCCGCAGCAAGACCGAGGCTTCACTGACCGGCGTGGGCTCGGCCTTCGCCATTCATTTCCAGAGGGACACGCCGAGGAGCGCCAGGGATGTGATGGGAAACGATCAGGAAGCCGCAAAGGCGTACCACAGGCACATGCTTTCGAGGGGTATCGTCTACATGAGCGCCTCCCTACCCCACTGCTTCGTAGCGGAGCCCCACACAGAGGTGGACGTAGAGGAATATCTAGTGGCTAGCGAGGAGTTCTTTGAGAACAACCGACATTAAACCCTAATTAATAAAAAAAGGGGAGGATACACCTCTCACCACCAACTTAATTTTTTAATGTACGCCCGTGTCTCTCCCAGATCTCTGCGACCTGGTCGTAGGGGAGCTGGTGCCTTATGTTACCATCTCTCCCCTGCAGCGTCTCGGCCTTGAAGAGGGCGTTTATTATAGCCTCCTCCGTGGCCTCGACCGTTGCCCTGTAGACCAGGCTTAGGAAGCTATCACCGCTGAAGGAGCGCATCCGAGGTGGAACCATCTCCCGTAGCTCTTCGATTGATTTCTTGCCGGTGGTGAAGGCTATTGTAAAGTCTCCGCTGCCGTTACCGCTAGTTGATCCCGTTCGCGCGAGGCCTAGGGCAACCCGCTTTGCTACCTTCCAGAGCCGGCGGGACTCTATGTCGAGATCTGTTGCGCATATCATCATGATCGAGTTGCCCGGGCTCCTCTCCGGCGGCTTCGGGAGCTCGACCTCCCTCCCTACCGGCACCCCGTCGATCCTCAGCTCATCCTTTGCACCGCAGTTCAACTGGACCAGTATACCCACCGTGAAGTTTGCGTACTTCCGGGACGCCGTGCCGATCCCGCCCTTGAAGCCGTAGCCTGTCATAGGCGTGCCGCCTCCAACGCATCCCTCGGGTACGACGCCTTGGCCGTCAAGGCTCCTGGCCTTATTAATGGCCTCGAAGACATGCTCCCTGCCCACATGCCTGTTGAAGTTATCCGTGAGGAATCCTCCGTTGGTCTCCCCGACGACGACATTGAGCGACCTGGGGACGACACCGTAGCCCTCCTTCATGTAATCGACCACGGAGTTTGCCACCCTCCAGGTGTTGAGGGTCTCGGTGAGTAGTATTGGCACCTCTATGACGCCCTCGAACATTATCTGGGGTAGGCCCGTCGACTTCCCGTAGGCGTTGAATATGTCGACAGCCGCCGTGACCTTCCTCTCGTATGGATTGCCCTGGTGGGGTACTATAGCCGTGACACCGGTCCGAACGTCTTCCCCTTGGATAAGGGTCGAGTGGCCCACCCCGACGCCCTCAACATCGGTGATGGCGTTCAGCCTACCGGGCTCAAGCAGCCCCATCTCGATGCCGAACTCTCGAGCTCTAACACGTTTAGTCATTTCTGTTCTCCCAGTAGAAGTAGAATGACGGTATAAGTTTTGGGCCTGCAAAGTGTTTTATCCGAGACGAGGTGACCTAATAGGATTGGCTATGAGCGTATATCGAGAACTTGGCGTTAACAGGGTTGTCAACGCCGCTTTCGCCCTAACGAGGCTTGGCGGCTCGGTTCTCTCCCAGCAGGTCCTAGAGGCCATGGTGGAGGCGAACAAGAGCTACGTATACATGTGGGACCTCATCAAGAGGGCAGGCGAGATAATAGCGGAGGCCAACGGCGCCGAGGCCGCTTGGGTTACTCCCGGAGCATTCTCGGCCCTTGTCTGCAGCGCCGCTGCGTGCATTGCGGGGAAGGACCCCGAGAAGATGAGGAGGCTCCCCGACACAACCGGCATGAAGAACGAGATCATCATACAGAGGGCGAACCGGCTCCTTCTCTACGACAGGAGTATGGAGGTTCCGGGAGGCAAGTTCGTCTTTGTCGGGGACGAGAGGTGGGGCTGCACAACCCAGCTGATGGAGGACGCGATAACCGATAGGACGGCGGCGATCCACCACGCTATCACAGGCGCACTACGGCCGGGGTTGGTCTCCATCGAGGACACTGTGAAGGTGGCCCATGATCACGGTGTGCCCGTCATCCTAGACGCAGCGGGCAAGACCTACCCTCTGGACGGCCTCCACAAGTTCACGGACATGGGGGTGGACTTGGCGTGTTACGGCGGAAAATATGTAGGGGGCCCAAACTCGACGGGTTGGGTTCAGGGCAGGAAGGACCTCATAGAGGCGGTAGCCCTCCATACCTTCATCGGCGCAGAGGCAGGCCCGGATGAGAGGGGTGGCTACTACCGCAGCATCGGTAGAGGGTACAAGCTCGACAGGCAGGAGGTCGTCGCCCTCGTACTCGCCTTCAAGAACTGGCTTAAGATGGACCACGAGAAGGAGAGGTTCCAGCCGGCATGGGAGAAGGCCCGCTACATAGAGAAGAACATCAAGGGCTTACCGGGGCTGGACGGGGTAAAGATGAGCTGGGTCCCGCCCAGTGGGGAGGGGTGCGTCTACCACACCCTGGGGGTACGTCTCGACTTCGAGAACAAGACCCCGACGGAGGTCCGAGAGATCGTGATGAGCCTCAGGGAGAAGGATCCCGAGATCTGGGTGAGGGGCTTCGGGCAGGGTAACTCGTTCACACTCAACTGCATCACCCTTCTTCCCGGCGACGAGAAGTTGATCGCCGAGAGGTTCAAGGAAATCTTCGGCTGAGTCCTACAAATTTTTTAATCCTTTCCTCTAAATCCTCCACCATTTAAAAACACCTTACCACTTAATTCTCCTCGTGGATACAGTTGAGCGAACCAGTCAAGGTCCATGGCTTGACCGAGGAGGAGCTGATGGAGGTTGACCCGATGGTCCTGCGGGCCATCGTCCATGAGAGGACCCATCACACCATCGAGGTCAACATATACAGGATTCTGTCCGGGAAACGGGGGATTCCCCCAAATTTCGGGGAGACCGCCGAGTTCCTAATGGACATCTGGAAGAGGAGAGAGCTCCCAACGGATGCCCCGGACATCAAGTGGTGCTTAAATTACATCGGCCTCGCTAGGATGCTGAGGGTCGGCGGCGAACTCGAGCTTGACACCGAACTGCCTGAGCCCTTCACCGACGAGGAGATGAAGACCGTCAATAAGCTGATATTCGAGAGGCGCTCCATCCGGCAGTTCAAGGACAAACCGGTGCCGGACAGGATGATCAGGAAAATCCTCTACGCAGGCCTAATGGCGCCCCACGGCTGCAACGTGGGCGCCACCCGGTTCATCGTCCTAAGGACTCCGGAGGAGTTCAAGCTCGTCAGGAGTGACATACCCATTGAGAACTGCGTCATGATCGTCGTCTGCCAGGACCTCCGCATGTACAAAGTCCTCCGTTTCGACGAGTACGTCCCCCAAAATCTCTACTTCGACGCCGCAGCGGCAGCCGACCACATCTGCCTAATGGCCCACGCCCTCGGCCTAGGAGCCTGCTGGCTGACCCATGGAGAGGAGACCCAGAAGAGGCTGAGGGAGCACTTCGGCCAGCCCGAAACCCTCATCAGCCGCTGCCACATCGTCGTCGGGTGGCCCGATGAGGCCCCGATAAAATCCCAGAGGATCAGCCTCAACGAGGCCCTAGTGAAGATATAAGTAGCCACCTATCACCCATCATTTTTTACATCCATCCTCTCTTTACAATTGGTGTGATCATGAAGGAGTATGCCTGGAACTGGATAGAAGGAAACAGGGACAGGATCATAGAGATAAGCGACACGGTATGGGAGTACGCCGAGCTCGGCCTTATGGAGCACAGGTCCTCAAAGCTCCTGGCCGACGAGCTGGACAGCCACGGATTCGACGTGGAGCGAGGCGTCGCCGATATGCCAACGGCCTTCGTCGCGAAGTGGGGCGAGGGCAGGCCGGTTATAGGCGTCATGGGGGAGTACGACGCCCTTCCTGGGATCTCCCAGAAGAAGATCCCTCGTAAGGACCCGTTAGTAGAGGGGGCGCCCGGTCACGGCTGCGGCCACAACATCCACGGAACCTCCGGGATGGCAGCAGCTATAGCCGTAAGGTACACGATGGAGGAGCTGGGCATCGCTGGCACAGTCAAGTTCTTCGGTACCCCTGCCGAGGAGAACTACGACGGCAAGGTATTCATGTCAAGGGCCGGGTTCTTCGACGATGTAGAGGCCTGCCTCAGCCACCACCCGAGCTCTATGAACACGGCGGGGCTGGGAAGCAGCAACGCGGTGAACAACGTCAAGTTCCACTTCTACGGCAAGACGGCCCACGCCGCTGGCAATCCCGAGCAGGGACGGAGCGCCCTAGACGCCGTTGAGCTGATGAACATGGGGGTCAACTTCCTCCGGGAGCACGTGATAGAGAAGGCGCGCATCCACTACGTCATCGAGGCGGGCGGAGGCCAGCCCAACGTCGTCCCTGACTACGCTAGAAGCTGGTACTACGTGAGGGCTCCTGAGAGGGACCAGCTGATTCCAATATACGAGAGGATACTGAAGATCGCCGAGGCTGCAACCATGATGACGGATACCCGGCTGGAGGTCGAGTTCCTGGGCGGTTGCTACAACAAGCTCCCCAACAGGACCCTTAGCGAACTGGTTGTCGCCAACATGAGGGAGGTGGTAGCACCCAGCTACACGGAGGAGGAGCTAGAGTTCGCCCGAAACATAGCTGAGACTGTGCCGAGGCAGCAGAAGATCGACTCGCTCAGGAAGAGGAAGGTCCCCGACTACGATAAGTACGTCGACGTGGATCTGGTCACAGATATCCTCGACGCTTGGGACGAGGGAGAGGTCTCCGCTGGCTCGACGGACGTCTCAGATGTGAGCTGGAAGACGCCGACAATGGAGTTCGGCACTACGGCATTCGTTCTGGGAGCCCCAGGTCACTCGTGGCAGACTGTGGCTTGCAGTGGGATGAGCATAGGTCATAAGAGCCTCATATTCGCTGCCAAGACGATGGCGGGGGCGGCACTGGACCTGCTTACAAAGCCGGAACTGCTGGAGAGGGCGTGGGAGGAGCAGAGGGAGCGGCTGCAGGGGCGCAGCTACACCTGCCCGATCCCGGACGATATCGGTCCTCCCCTTGAGGTCGCGAGGGAGGCGGCCGAGAAGCTCAGGGGGAAGATCTAACTCATTCCTCCACTACTTTTTCCTTGTCCCTTTTCGGTCTGGGTCTCTGAACTATCTCAATGATGTAGCCCTCAGGGTCCTCGCAGAAGAACACCCTTCCCTCCGTCTCCCTCAGCTCCACCTCTGATGTACGCATCTTGACCCCAGCCTCCTTAAGCCTGCTGTAGACCTCCCAGATGTCGCCGTCGTCTGGTACCCCAAGGCACAAGATGACGGGCTTATCCTCGGTAACCCTCAGGTATCCGCGGCCGTCATGGACGACGCCGATAGTGGTGCCGGGCTTCACCTTGTAGTAGATGACCCAGTCCGACTCGGGCTCCATCTCCAGGCCGAGGAGGTCTCTGTAGAACCAGTCCGCCCTTTCCAAGTCCTTGTGGTATATGAAGGTGTACATCCTGTTGAATCCAGTCATTCCGATCATTAAGATGATAATCGTATACTGTTTAATTTATAAGGGCAACAAAGGTTTGCTCAAAATGGTATTTCTAAACGAAAAATTCCTGAAAATTCTCCATGAGTGAAAGGGCCTAGCTGAATGATGGTAGACAGGTCTTCGCGCGGATCCTGAAGGTCGAGACGAGTCGGCATCTACGATGTGTTCAAGTCAATGTCCGACGAAGCTCTAAGATGGGGGATGCCCCCTTAGACGAGGCACGCCTTCTACGGTGTCGATGATAAATATTATGACACATTTATGATGGGCTTGATCTTGGAACCCAAGGTGACTTCATAGAGGCACACATGATGAACCTCGCAGAAGCGCTGCTCCTCCTGAGCTTTATCCCATTAGGCTTCCTGGTCTACACGCTGCTGAACCTGGAAAGACTTAGTATAGGCTTGAGCCATCCACGGGTTAATGTAGAGTCCCTGATATTTCTGGTTCTACTTGCCGCTGGATCGTACCTGGAGTACAGGGGGTCCATCTAACAAAGGTGCATATCAAGATAGATACGATCAGACGGCCTCGTATATTCGACCCCTCACACCTTGGCATTCCGGGTTTTCCCTGCTCCATTTGGCCAGCTCACTCGCCAGGGGGGTGGGGTAATCCCCAGTAACGCAGCCCAAACACAGCTCATCCCTGCACATACCCGTCGCTGCGATGTAGTCGCCTATCGGCTGGTAGTTGACGCTGTCAGCACCGATGTCGATGGCTATCTCCTCCGGGTCCATTCTTGCCCCTATCAGCTCGCCGTACGTCGCCATGTCGATGCCATAGAAGCATGGGCCCATTATCTGGGGGAAGGTGATGAAGAGGTGGATCTCCTCTGCCCCAGCCGCCCTGAGCCTCCTGACGGTGATACGGGTCGTGTCCCCCCTCACGATGCTGTCGTCGACGACGGCCAGGCGCCTCCCCGCGACCAGCGGCTTCAGGATATTCATCTTCCTGTAGATCATCCTCTCCCTCTCGCCTACGCCGGTTATGAAGGCCCTCTGGGTGACGTATCTGTGCCTCCTCGTCGCCATCTCCCAGGGTAGACCGGACTCCTCGTGGAAGCCGTAGGCCGCATCGTTAGCCGTCTCCGGTAGGGAGAGCACGATGTCGCATCTCTCGACGAGTCCCCGGAAGCTCTTGGCCAAGTTGGCCCCGAAGTCGCGCCTGGCCCTGTAGACATAGGTATCTTCAAAGTTGGAGTCAGGTCTGGCGAAGTAAGCGAACTCGAAGGCGCAAAATGCCTTCCGACCACAGGGAGCAAGCCTCTCCCGCAGAATCTCCCCGTTCTCGATCTTCATGAACTCTCCCGGTTGAACCTCTTTATCGTATTCGATGCCGTTGATGTCGAGGCCCACACTCTCTGAGCTGAAGGAATTCACAGCCCCAGAGCAGCCGTGGCAGAGAGGCTTGATACCGATGGGATCCTTGAAGGCGAATAGCTGGCCTTCACCGGTAAGGCCCGTTACGGAAAAGGCGCCCTCCACAGCCTCCATACATCTCCTGGCCGCCGCTTCCACAGAACCCTCCTCTTCGATCGTGTCGAGGATCAGCTTGGCTAGGGAATGAGTGTCGGAGAACTCCCTGTCGACGCCCGCCATCTCCTGGAGCTCGCGGACGTTGACAACATTTCCATTGAAGGACACGGCCACAGAGTTCCCATTTCCCCTCTTCAGGATGGGCATGGCGTTAGCCTTCAGCGACCTCTCATCCGTAGAGCCGGATGTGGCATACCTGACGTTGGCGATACCGACTCCCCCCTCCAGCATCCTCTGGCAGCTCGCCAGGTTCGGCTCTGAGAGAGGTGGTATCATACCGACCTGGGTGTGAACCTTAAGCCCGTTGTTCAGCACCGCGAAGCCGTGGCTCTGATGCCCCCTGTGGTTCTGGGCTAACATTCCCCAGTAGAGGTAGGGGAAGACCTGTTCCGATGCCGCGTCAACACCGTAGACGCCGCAGCTCTCCTTCAAGCTCAACCCAGCTATCCCCTCACTCCCACTCGATGGTCGCAGGCGGCTTATGTGTGACATCATAGACCACCCTGCTGACCTCGGGAACCTCATTGGTGATCCTGGTAGAGATCCTCTCAAGGTCTTCCCAGGGAGCCCTGCAGAAGTTGGCAGTCATGCCGTCCAGGCTCTCCACGATCCGGATCGCCACAGTGTAGCCGTAGGCCCGTTCATCTCCCTTCACACCCGTGCTCCTCGACCCCGTGAGGACTGCAAACCATTGCCAGGCACTATTTCTGATATCAGATTTTCCTATCTCCTCGCAGACAATCGAGTCTGCATGTCTCAGTATCTCAAGCTTCTCTGATGTCACCTCCCCGATTATCCTGACCGCCAGACCCGGTCCAGGGAAGGGTTGCTTTCGTACTATCGATTGAGGAAGCCCCAGCTGGAGTCCCAGGGCTCGAACCTCATCCTTGTACAGGTCCCTTAGCGGCTCGACGACAGCCTTGAAGTCGATGTTAAAGGGGATGCCGCCGACGTTGTGGTGGGTCTTTATCCTATCAGAATGCTCCCTGAACCCAGACTCTATGCGGTCGGGGTATATAGTTCCCTGTATGAGATAATCGGCTCCCGAGTTCCTCGCTTCAGACTCGAAGACCCTAATGAACTCCTCTCCGATTATCTTCCTCTTGTCCTCAGGGTCGGTCAAGCCATGGATTCGCTGTAGGAACCTCTCTCGGGCATCCACGACGTTCAAATTAATTTCGAAGTCTCTAAATGCTGCTAACACACGCTTCGACTCATCCTTCCGCATGAATCCGTGGTCAACGTGGACGGCGACGAGCCTTTCGCCAAGGGCCTTGGCTGCGAGGGCCGTGGCGACGCTTGAATCGACGCCTCCGCTGTAAGCTATTATGGCTCTTGAGTCGCCGACGACAGATTTGATCTCCTCGACAGCTCTCTCTATGATATCCTCAGGCACCCAGTTGGGCTGGCATCCGCAGATTCCAATCACGAAGTTGCGAAGCATCTCGGCTCCCTTCTCGGTGTGGGCGACCTCGGGGTGCCATTGGATACCATAGATTGGAATCGATTGATGCCTGAATGCTGCGACGGGAGCGTTTTCCGTATGAGCGAGAACTTGAAAGTCTCTTGGCAGGCTTAAGACGATGTCCCCATGGCTCATCCAGACTTTCTCGACGGGATCCATATCCTTTAGGAGGCCTACTGCCGAGTCAACCAGAACCTCAGTAGCCCCATACTCCCGCTTCTCCCCTCTTTTAACGACTCCGCCGAACACGTGCGCTATGAGCTGGTGGCCGTAGCAGAGGCCCAGTATGGGAAGACCAATCTCGAAGACTTCCTCGGAGACCCTTAGAGAGCTCTGGAGATTAATGCTTGAGGGGCTACCCGATAGTATTATTCCTTTGACGTTCATAATCTCCTCAAGCGACGAGATCTCGTTCGGGCTCACGTCGCATGGCATTATCTCGGAGTATACTTTCATCTCCCTTATCCGCCGGGCGATTAGGTGGCAGTACTGGCCTCCAAAGTCGAGGATGGCCACGCCGTCTGGTTTGCCATGCGTTAAATCACGAATACCCTTGTCTCCCAATATGCTCCACCAACAGCCTCCATCAGGCTAGAACTCCGGCTCAGGCCTTCCCCGCTTCCTGTCCAGGCAGGCCTTGACGAACCCGTAATAGGTTGGCGAGGGCGCCCATGGGCGACTCTTGAACTCCGGGTGGAACTGGGTGGCCAAGAAGAAATAATTATCAGGTCTCTCCAGAATCTCCTTCCTTGTGCCATCGGTGCTCCAGCCAGTGAAAACGGCCCCTGCATCTCGGAGCCTGTCCCAGTAGGAAGGGTTGACCTCCCACCTGTGCCTGTGACGTTCCTCAATGAGCTTCGAGCCGTACAGCCGGTGCGCGAGGGACCCCTCCATTACCACGACTGGGTGGGAGCCTAGACGCATCGTCCCTCCGAGCTCGTCCACTTTTTTCTGCTCTGGTAGAAGGTCGATTACAGGATTGCTTGTTCTCGGGTTGCACTCCGTCGTGTGGGCGTCATCTAGGCCGAGGAGGTTTCGGGCCATCTCAACTATGCTGAGCTGTAGGCCGTAGCAGATGCCGAGGAACGGGATGTCCTCCTCGCGGCAGTACGCGATGGCGCCTATCTTGCCCTCAACACCCCTTTGACCGAAGCCCCCGGGGACGAGTACGCCGTCGTACCCCGAGAGCTTAACCAGTGTTGAGGGGTCTTCCTCGAACTCTTCGGTCTCGATCCACTCGATGTCTATATGGCACCCGGCCTTCGCCCCGCTGTGCCTTAGAGCCTCGTTGACGCTAACGTAGCAGTCGGCTAGCTCGGCGTATTTGCCGCACAATGCTATGCGTACGGTCTCCTTCGGCGCCTTGAACATATTGACCATCTCCCTCCACCAAGCCCAGTCAGGTGGCCAGTCCGGGAGACCGAGGTATTCTGAGACGACCTGACCCATCCCCTGCTCCTCCAGAACGAGGGGTAGCTCATAGATGGTCTCGACGTTCATGGACGAGTAGACCGCCCGCTCCTCTACGCTGCAGTATAATGCGATCTTCTCCCTCTGCTCATCTGGTAGCCGGCAGGCCTCGATCCTGGCGACTATGATGTCTGGCTGTAGGCCTATCGCCCTCAGCTCCTTGACACTGTGCTGGGTGGGCTTCGTCTTCGGCTCCCCCACGGCCTCCAGAACCGGTACCAGGGTCACGTGGACGAGGAGGGTGTCCCCCCTCTTCTCCTCCAGGCGCATCTGCCTGAAGGCCTCAAGGAAGGGCAGGCCCTCCATGTCGCCCACTGTGCCCCCACACTCGATGAGAAGTACATCGATCCCCGTCTTTTCGGCGACAAGTCGGATGCGAGCCTTGATCTCATCGGTAACATGGGGGATGATCTGGACGCAGCGCCCTAGGTAGCCCCCCTCCCTCTCCTCCCTGATGACGCTCTGGTAGACCTGGCCGGATGTTATGTTGTTGATGCCCGAGAGTTCAATACCAAGGAACCTCTCGTATGTTCCAAGGTCCATGTCGGCCTCGTAGCCGTCGTCGAGTACGAAGACCTCCCCGTGGATATAGGGGTTCATTGTGCCGGCGTCGACGTTCAGGTAGGGGTCGCATTTAACGGCGCTGACCTTGAAGCCTCGAACCTGCAGTATTTTACCTATCGAGCAGGTCACGAGTCCCTTACCAAGGCCACTCAACACGCCACCCGTAACGAATACGTACTTGGTCAAAGGGTAGCCCTTCTAATAATATTACCAAAATCCCTGAGGGTGACCTAAAAATATTGTGTTATTTCTGATAATATAAAAAACCAAAATTTACATAATTATGCAAAATAGCCGGTTATTGATGGCTAAGTAGCAGAACTGATCCTATTAGTGATAGGTAAAAAAAAGGAGGATTTATGGATAGGCTTGGGGAGCGGCCGGGGGGAGGCTCTTGACGAACCTCTCCATCCTGTCGCAGACCTCTGCCAGGTCCTCCACCGGTCTTACAAGGGCGAACCTGATGTGGCCCTCACCGTTCTCGCCGTACTGGGTGCCGGGGGCGCAGCGGACCTTCTCCTTCTGGAAGAACTCCATGGCGAACTTCATGGAGGGCACACCCAGTTTGGAGATGTCGGGGAAGAGGTAGAAGGCTCCCTCGGGGTACGGGCAGCTGACGCCCTCGATCTCGTTGAGCCTGGGAACCATGAAGTCGATGCGCTCCTTGTAGGCAGCCCTCATCTTTTCGACGAAGTCCCAGCCCTTCTCCAGAGCCAGCGTACCAGCCCTCTGGAAGGCGACTGGCATGCTGCATATTCCCGTGGGGACGCCTGAGACCAGCTTCATGAGCTCGGGTCCCGCGATTATGTAGCCGGCCCTGCAGCCCGTCCAGGCGAAGGTCTTGGAGAAGCTCATGAGGACCATCGTCCTCTCCCACATGTCTGGGAGGTTGATTATAGGCTTGTGCTTCTTCTCCCCCCAGACGAACTCCGTGTAGATCTCGTCGGCGATGAGGACGAGGTCGTTGTCCACGATGATGTCGGCGACGCCTTTAAGCTCCTTCTCGGTGAAGACTGTGCCACAAGGGTTGTCCGGGTTGCATATTAGGACGCCTTTAGTCTTTTCGGTTATTGCAGCCTTGATGTTCTCCATGCTGGGCCTGAAGAGGCCGTTCTTGTCCTTGACCTGATTGGCCCGTGTTAGCTTGGCGCCGAAGTAGGCCGCGGGGGAGTTGTAGCCCTGGTAGGCTGGGTCCATGATGAGGATCTCCTCCCCAGGGTTCAGAATCGCCCCGAAGGACCTGAAGATTGCCTGACTGCCGCCCGACTCGATGAGGACCTGTGTGTTGGGGTCGACCGTCACGCCGTACTTCTTGTAGTAGTCGGCGATGGCAGCCTTGAAACTGGGCTCGCCCCCGAAGGAGTAATGGGTATAGCCCCCCTTCATCGCCTCGTAGACGGCCTTGTTGATGAACTCTGGCTGGTTGAAGTCGGGGTCGCCGGCACCAAGGTTGATCATGCCCTCTATCGGGCCGACCCTCGCCCGGGTGCCCGCACCCCTCCTTGCCCTGAGCATGGGTAAGAGCTCCTTTTTAGCATATTTTTCAACTGACATTTTCCACCACTTTTCTCTTTAGCTTCATAGTATTTGGTATAAAACTCTTCTCTCCTTTTGATTGTAAAGTATATACTACAGAAAAGGGGAAAGATGGGGATCAGCCGAGGAGGCAGTTGAACAGGAGCTTGAAGGTGGCGTCGGTCTGAGCCCTGAACTGGGGTGAGAACCCGAAGAGGACGACCCTGCCCTTCCCCTTCTTGGCGTCTATTAGTGCCGCCTTCCTGCTCAGGTGCTCCTCGCCTATGAGCCAACCGCTCTCCATTATCCTCTTGTCCGGGAAGGATAGCACCACCTGCATATCGTCGTTGTTGGGTCCCGGAACCACCTCGAAGGCCGAGTCGTTCCTGAAGACTATGAGGAGGTCGTCCTGGACGCCCTCCGTCAGCGGGTTCCCCCTGTTCAGCTCGACGTGGAGTGTCGAGCCTGGACAGAGGAACTCCTTAGGCTTCAGGTCCTTCAGGGCGTTGCTCACGGGGAGCTTAAGCTCGTCGATGGCGAATTGGGAAGAGTTGCCGAGGCAGACGAGCGTACCGCCCTCCTCCACGAACTCCTTCAGCTTCTCCACTCCCTCCTTGCCGACGCCGCTCCTGTACTCCTCGGGGTAGCTTGGCATCGTGAACATGCCCCCGTACCTCTTCTTGTAGTATTCCTCGATGCCCTCGCCTGTGATCATCTCCTTGGCGTCGCTGGGCAGGATGATGATGTCGTACTTGTTCGCGAGCCTCCCCCTCTTGATATCGGCGTCCATGAGCTTCTTGCACCTGAACCTGTACTGCTCAAGGAGCCAGCGGGTCCAGCCCTCATCTATGTTACCCCCCCAATACCTCTGGTACATCCCGATCCTCAGCATCCTGACGGGCCTGCTCCTGAACTTCGTGGTGGGGGCCGACGTCACGGGCAGGTGTAGCCTCTTGGATAGCTTCTTCACCTCATCTCCGACGCCCTCGCTCTTAGGGATGTAGAATGAGCCCTTCCCGAAGTTCTCTCCCTCGACCTCCACTGGCTCCTCGGTCCGATGGACCTCGACGCCCCTCCTGAGGAGGCGGCTCACGGCGGCGAAGCTGTCGTTGTAGCGGCAGTCTATGAGCCAGCCGTTGCCTTCCTCGCTGTAGGAGCCCCTCGGGAACCTGACGGAGGGGAGTTCCTCGAACTCGCCGTCGAAGGGCTCCCTCACCTCGTGGAGGTCGACGCCCATGAACTCGGCTATGTTGTAGGTGCAGAGATCGTACGGGGAGATGGGCGTACCATCGGTTCTGAAGCTGAAGGGGCCCGCGTGATAGAAAGTCCTCCTCAGCAGGGAGAGTATATAAGGTCTAACTGGCTGGGAGGTGAAAACGACGAAGGTGCCCCTTGGGTAGGTGACTCCTTCAGCCTTGAACTCCCGCTTACTCCTACTGATGGCGACATCCATGTCCGAGAGCAGCTTCATGAACTTGGTGGCGGTGAGCTCGTCGTGCTGCTCGGGCTTAACCACGAAGGCATAGGGAGGCTCCTTCTTACCCTCCTCGATGCTCCTCTTCGCCTTGATGTACATGTTCCTCAGGATCATCTCCCTGTGACTCGACGCCACCTTGAGGCAGGCCAGTGAGGCTATCTTCTGCTGCTCCACGATGTCCCGGAGACTCCACCATCCGCCTGGCCATGGGTGTGGGAAGCCCATCTGGGTCCTGTACTCGGGTCGACCTCTACGGCTGGGCTTTAGCTGGTGGTAGTGGACGTAGCTCGGAGTGGCCAGTTTTGCCGATGCCGACTCTGTGAGCATGCCGCAGATGTTGTGCCAGCATGGTATATAGTTGAAGGTGGGCATGAACTCGCCGGGGTAGGTAGCGGCTGACTCGATTCCAGTCTTGCCGTCCGCTTCAAGCATCGTTGCCATCATGCTGCCGTATAGCTGCTGCTCGGTCCAGATGAGGGGGTTTACCCTCTCGTCAACGGGGTTCGCGAAAGGTGGGATGTAGAACCTTGCACCGTAGCCACCCATATGGTGGTGGTCAATGTAGGCCTGGGGGTACCACTCCTTGTACATCACCTTGGAGACCATCTGGGACTCGACCTGAGTGAGGTGGATGGCGTCCCTGTTGTTGTCGTGGCCCGTGTACTTGTGGTAGAGGAAGGGAGTGGACGTTCCCTCGTATTCAGTGTTCAGGTACTTGTTGTACCAGTCTGTGACCATGATCTGGCCGTCGGGGTTGAAGCTCGGGAAGACGAGGAGCACCGTATTCTGGCGTATCTCCTCGTACTCGGGGCTGGTGGCGACCTCGTAGCAGAGTTCCGGTGCCATCTGGGCGCCGCCGATCTCGGTGGCGTGGATGCTCATGGTCATCGCCACCACGGTCTTACCCTCCTTTATAATCCTATCAGCCCGCCTCTCGGTCAGGCCCTTCGGGTGGGCGATGCTGAAGCTCATACCCCTAATCTTCTCAGCGTTCTTGAGGTTCTCCGGAGACGAGACCATAGCGAGGATGAACGGGTTGCCCTCAGTGGAGGAGCCCAGCTCAACGACCTCCACACAGGGAGACTTGTCGAGCTCCCAGAAGTACTCGACGATCCTGTCCCATCGAGCAATTTTCTGGTGCGCGCCCATCTTGTGCCCGAAAAACTCGTTCGGAGAAGGGATCTCAGCAGACATGGAAAAAACGTTGCAGAAGAAATATTAAAAATCACTCGTAAAATCGGTTTAAAAGCCTTAAAATTGGCGGTCTGGAAAACGTGTTTTCGGGGTTTACTTCATTAGACTAGCTTTTAACCTTCAGTCCATGGAGTTAAATCGGGTTTCCTCCAACATATCGTGAGACATCATGTCGAAGCGTAAGATCAGGATTGAGGACCTCCGCAGGTTCATCTTCGTCTCGGACCCCCAGGTCTCCCCTGACAGTAGGCGTATTTCCTTTGTCCGCACAAAGGTCGACTACGAGGAAGACGGCTACGTGAAGCATATCTGGATCTGGGACAGGGAGACCGGTAAGGCTGGGCAGTTCACCCACGGAAAGGGCAGCGATAGCAATCCGAGGTGGTCTCCTGACGGCCGCCAACTCCTATTCCTCTCAAGCAAAAGAGAGCTGGAAAAGAAGAACCCTCAGCTCTGGGTTATACCGTCCGGAGGGGGAGAGGCGCGCCTCGTCGCCGAGCTCGATGACGCCGGCGTTACCAAGCCAGTATGGTCGCCGGACTCCAAGAGGGTGCTCTTCCTGGCCAGGGTCTGGGAGGGGGAGAAGACGGACTCGGATGTGAAGATCGTCAAGCGGATCAACTTCAGGCTGAACGGCGTAGGCCTCTTCCCCGGTGAACGTATCCATCTGTTCACTGTCAGCCCAGGTCGGAAGCCAAAGCAGCTTACGAAGGGCGAGTTCGACGTCGACGCCGCGGCCTGGTCGCCCGACGGGAAGCAGATCGCCTTCGTCACGAATCCAGCAGAGGACGCGGACCTCTCATACATCAGGGACATCTACAGGATGCCTTCCAGGGGAGGAGACTGGGAGAAGGTCACGTCTGGGGGGCACCTGATCAGCAACCTCTCCTGGTCGCCGGACGGCGGTGAGATCGCCTACTTGGGACACGACCTCCACGCGATGACGGCGACGAACACCGACATCTGGGTGACGCCGGCCGAGGGTGGTGAACCGTCGAACCTGACGGCCTCCTTCGACAGGAGCATAGGACGGGGCGTAGGCAGCGACCTGAGAGTCTCGACGCCCAACCCGGGCGCGGTCTGGTCGCTGGACTCCACCGCCATCTACTTCCTTACGGGTTCAGTGCCCATATCCAGCGTATATAGGGTTTACAGGGAGACCTGCGCCGTCGAGCGACTGACTGAGGGGGTCTCCGTTGACGGGTTCAGCCTGTCAGGGGATGCCGAGGTTATGGGCTACAACGCGATGGACTCGACGCACCCGGCCGAGCTCTACGTCAGGGACGAAGATGGGGACAGGAGGGTCACCCGGTTCAACGACAGGCTTCTCAGGGGCCTAAGCCTCAGCACGCCGGAGGCTTTCACCTTCAGGAACGAGATTGGGGACGAGGTCGACGCCTGGGTTATGAAGCCCCCGGATTTCGAGCAGGGCAGGCGCTATCCAGCCGTCTTGGAGGTCCACGGTGGCCCCCTCGGGATCTACGGTAACGCCGTGTTCCACGAATTCCAGCTGCTGGCCGCGGGCGGCTACGTTGTCCTCTACACCAATCCCAGGGGTAGCGGTGGCTACGGAGAGGAGTACGGGGCCGTGCTGCAGGGGCAGTATGGTACCGTTGACTACAGGGATCTGATGACTTTCATTGACGATGCCCTGGGGCGATTCGACTTCATAGACTCCGATAGGCTCGGTATCACCGGCGGGAGCTACGGGGGCTACATGACCAACTGGATCGTCACCCAGACGGACAGGTTCAATGCGGCTGTCGCCTGCAGGTCCACGTGCAACAGGCACAGCCACCATGGCTACAGCGACATGGGCTTCAGGCATGGCCCATCCGGCAACATGGGATACCCTTGGAAGGACGAGGATAAGCTCCTCAGGCAGTCGCCCATACGGTACGCCTCCAACATTAAGACTCCGACGCTCCTCATCCACTCGGAGAACGACCTCCGCTGCCCCATGGGTCAAGCCGAGGAGTTCTTCGTGGCACTGAAGGAGCTGGGGGTCGACACAGAGCTCGTGCGCTTCCCGGAAGAGAACCACGAGCTCAGCCGCAGCGGGAAACCGAAACACAGGGAGGAGAGGCTGAGGCATATCATAAGGTGGTTCGACGACTACCTGAAGGAGCCCAAATCTTAACTCCCCACCCCCTATTTCTAATGATAACATGTCCATGCGCAAGATCAAGATAGACGACCTTAGGCGGTTCAAGTTCGTCTCGGACCCACAGATCTCCCCCGACGGCGAGGTGATCGCCTTCGTCTTATCAACCATCAACCACAAGGACGACTCCTACGAGCGCCACATCTGGGTGGCTGACTGTAAAATAGGCAAGGCCAAGCAGTTCACCCACGGCGTCGGGAGCGACACCTATCCCCGGTGGTCCCCGGACGGCAAGAGGCTCCTGTTCCTCTCCAGGAGCCGGGATCCCGAGGATAGGAAGACCCAGCTCTGGTCCATCCCCCGCTCAGGGGGAGAGGCTGAAATATTCGCCAAGACCGACGAGGGGGTCTCCAAGCCCGTCTGGGCTCCAGACTCGAAGAGCGTCCTGTTCCTCAGCAAGGTCTGGACCCAGGGGAAGCCCGAGTCCGATGTCAAGGTCATCACCAGGATCAAGTACAAGCTGAACGCAGCTGGCTTCTTCCAAGGGAGGAGAACCCACATCTTCACGGCGAGGGTCGGCGGGAAGCCCAAACAGCTTACTAAGGGAGAGTTCGACGTCGAGGTGTCTCGGTGGTCCCCAGACGGTAAGAGTATAGCCTTCATATCCAACATGGGTGAGAACGCCGACATCAGCCGCGTCAGGGACATCTTCGAGGTGCCCACCAGGGGAGGGGAACCCCGGAGGCTGACTGAGGGCAAGCACGTGATATCCGACCTCTCCTACTCCCCTGACGGCGACAGAGTCGCCTTCATCGGCCACGACAGACCCTTAGAGCTGGTCGTCAACATGGACCTCTGGGTGATGCCGTCGGGTGGCGGTGAGAAGAGGAACCTGACATCGGATTTCGACAGGTCCCTCAACATGGGCGTCGGCAGCGACCTCAGGGTCGCCTCGCCGACTCCGGGGGCTGTCTGGGGCCCCGACGGGGAGGAAATCTACTTCAAGGCTGCCAGTATTCCCCATGCCAACGTCTACAGGGTCGGTGCTGGGGGAGGATCCGTTGATGTGGTCGTCGGCGGCATGGTTGTGGACGGCTTCAGCTTGTCGGCGGATGGTTCGGTCATGGCCTTCAACGCCCTCGACGCGACGCGCCCGGCGGAGCTCTGGGTCAGGGACGGAGACGGGGATAGGAGGCTCACCTTATTCAACGACAGGCTGCTCAAGGGCTTGGATCTGAGTGTTCCGGAGCACTTCACCTTCGTCAACGCCCTTGGGGAGGAGGTAGACGGCTGGGTCATGAAGCCCATGGGCTTCAAGGAGGGCGGGAAGTACCCGACGGTACTTGAGATACACGGCGGACCCAGAGGGGTCTACGGTGACGGTATCTTCCACGAGTTCCAGGTTCTAGCCTCAGAGGGGTTCGCAGTCATCTACACGAACCCACGGGGTAGCGGCGGCTATGGAGAAGCCTACGCCCAGGCGGTGATGGGCCACTACGGCGAGTGCGACTACGAGGACCTCATGGCCTTCGTAGACGAGGCCCTGGAACGGTATCCGTTCATAGACAAGGCGAGATTGGGCGTCACCGGTGGCAGCTACGGGGGTTACATGACGAACTGGATGATCGGCCAGACGGACAGGTTCTCGGCGGCTGTTACCTTCAGGAGCATCTGCAACTGGGTGAGCAAGTTCGGTGTAAGCGACATGGGCTACATGCAGCCTAGGAGCATCTCTGGCAGGGAGACCTTCTGGGGGGAGGACATCGTGGAGCAGCTCAGGCACAGCCCCATCATGTATGCCGGTGACGTGAAGACGCCCTGCCTCATCATCCACAGCGAGGAGGACTACAGGTGCCCCATGGAACAGGGCGAGCAGTGGTTCACAGCCCTGAAGCTCCAGGGCGTCCCCACGGAGCTGGTCCGGTTTCCCGGGGAGAACCACGAGCTGAGCAGGAGCGGTAAGCCGAGGCACAGGGAGGAGAGGCTGCAACACATGGTCAGGTGGTTCAAGGAGTACCTCATGTAGGCGCCGAGGAGATCGCCCACTCATTTCCGTAACCAACGTTGGGAACGCGATTCCTGACGTTAGTTCCCTGCAAAGATCCTTTTTTATAGACGGGTGAAAACGCTGCATTTTTATTTGCGAAGGGGAGTTTAGATCGCTCATCTTGCGGCCATGTCTCAGTTAACCAAGAGCAGATGGGGTTTCCTCAAGGGTAACCTAGGTGTAATGCTGCTTAGCTCCGGTCTCTGGACCTTGGCCGGGCAGATGACGGGTCCCTTCTTCTCTCTTTACGTACTGGGGCTCGGTGGCAACTACGTCGACATAGGGCTCATCTCGGCGATGGGGGCCATCGTCAGAATAGCCCCCACGTTTATCGGCGGGTACCTGGCCGACTCGATCGGCAGGAAGAGGATAGTCTTCTCGATGAGCTTCCTCCTCGCGGTGAACGAGCTGATAAACGTTTTCGCCCCGACTTACCAGCTCCTCTTCCTCTCGGCCGCACTTGGAGCCCTCTGGGGAGGGATCAGGGAGCCAGCCTTCTCCTCACTCATCGCCGACTCCACCAAGCCGGAGAACAGGGCAATGGGTTACGCCCTCTGGAGCGTGGTACCCCCCATCTTCGGTGTGGTATCGCCGTATGTCATCGGGATATTTATGGACATATACGGCACGGTGGTGGCGCTGAGGTGGGCCTATTTATTCGTCTTCTCCATGGGCATAATGGCCTCGTTGATCCGCTGGAGGTTCCTAGAGGAGACCCTCGCACCGGAGGACATGGAGAGGGTAGAGCTCAGAAGGGTCATCGGGGAGATGCTGGAGGACTTCAGGATCACCTTCAGGTCACTCCCCAGGGGGCTCTGGGTCTTCCTGGTCATCGACATCATCATCTCCCTCGGCTG
>Ga0209427_10000358_pt1 | contig 47888 bp, 44 predicted proteins | sample DeeMarSWOR136_30_FD_187465 | JGI IMG/M metagenome (GOLD analysis project Ga0209427, IMG submission 187465) | Marine sediment microbial communities from White Oak River estuary, North Carolina - WOR-1-36_30 (SPAdes) (version 2) | ecosystem: Environmental > Aquatic > Marine > Intertidal zone >...
CTGTAATATTCCAGCTCGTTTATCTTGCCCGGCGGGTAGAAAAAGCCCTTCCAGGTACCTTCGCCCTTGGGGTAAGACCACCCCGATGTGCCGATATAGATATTAGCCTCAGAGGACACTAACCCCTCTCCGAGATGCTTTTGAATAATTATACCCCAACCGGTGAAGCGAATGCTAAAACCTTTTTTACCTCACCCCCCTTCAATTCCCCTTCAGGGAGAACCTTTCACTTCGTGGTGACCTCAGTGGAACCAAGGTGAACCCCTCTCCGCCGGCGGAGAGGGGGATAGAGGGAGAGGTTACATCTACGAGCTAAGCCGATGATGGTGCGAGGGCGGCAGGGTGGGAATAGATAAGAAACGATGGGGGAAGGGGGCGAACGGATTCTTCGCTGCGCTCAGAATGACAGAATAAAATGCAACGGGGTGAAAAAAGTGCCCAAAAGAAAGAGAACCACCGGGGTAGAATCAAACGCCCGGATGGTTCTCTGAGCTCTATCTAAAGCTAACGCGCTGTTATTCGGCGGGCAGGAGCGGCGCGTACACCCCCGCTTTAAGTATTACATACCTCAACGCTACCCCGCCGATAATAGCAAATACCGCGCCGATGATGAAAGCCGCCGTCTGCGCCGCCTCGGTAAAAGCGTAGGGGGCAATTATGGCAATAGGGACGACGATGCCAATCAGAACCACGCCGATCCAGAACACGGGGGCGATGCTCCCCTTCAGCAGCAGCATCACCGAATCACGGGCGACGTGACTCTCGTAGGTGGTAATCCAGAGATATATCGCCACGGAAACGGCGTAGACAACCAGTACCGCCACCATCGCCGTAGCCACGTCAACTATCTGGCGGGTGGTTTCCCCCTGACTGGCGAGGAGGAGTATCGCCATACCCCCGGTCAGGCCGGCAACCACGAAGAGTATGGGTATGATTGCCGAATTCCATAACTTGATAGCCCCGACGTACCCCACCACGAAGCCGCTGTAAATAGCGACCCCGAAAGCCGCTATCCCGGCAAATACCTTGAACACGGTCTCTGCGGCCGTGCCGGGCGCCCAGTAAGAAATGGCAAGCTGTATGGCGGCGCAGCCGAGGAACAGCCATATCAGGATGAAGCCGCGAGATATCCAGGAACTGTTGGGCTTGAGAACCATCCGCCAGAACCTCATGGGCTTGCTCAGGTGCGCCATATCCGTCATTCCCGTAGCCATAGCCAGAATCCAGGCGACGAACATCCCCACCAGATTATCAAAATACAAAGAAGCCAGATACAGACCGCCGCTGATACCCCCGAAGAAGAGGGCAAAGGCAATCAATATGCCGTGTCCCTCAATCCAGTCGGTTTGAGGAGTGTACTTCATCATAAAATCATATGGTTTTATCCGCATCATTTGCGTATGCCTCCCCTTAATTTAATCGGTCAGTCAATGTAGAAAATCGAGGGATCCGTGTCATACTCAGGATGGAAAGCATGACCGTGCTTTTCCTTTATTATCCTGTTTATCTCGCTGTTGGGGTCGTCCAGGTCACCGAAGTGTATTGCCTTGGTGGGACAACTGATAACACAGGCGGGGGTTGCTTCGCGGTCGACTCCGGGCGTCAGTCCCGCCGCCATACCGGAATCTATCCTTTCCTTGCAGAAGACGCACTTCTCCACGATACCCTCCTGGTGAGGATACAACTCCCTGCCTACTTTCTCGTGCTCGGTAAGTTCCTGGCCCGGGAAATACTGTGTATCTCCATCTTCATAGAACATCCTCATCTGGTAAGGACAGGCAATTATGCAGTACCGGCAACCCACGCACTTGTCCTCGTCAACCCAGACAATGCCGTCTTCCCTCTGGGAGGTGGCGCCAGTAGGACAGACCTTGACACAGGCCGGGTCGGCACACTGATTGCAGCGAACCGAATATATAAGCTTGGTGACAGAAGGATACTTACCTCTCTCTCCTATGAGTACCCTGTTCCAGAAAATTTCGGGCGGGAGGAAATGCTCCGCCTTGCAGGCAAGGACACACTCATAGCAGCCGATGCACCTCTTCTGTTCTATCGCCATACCCCATCTCATAGCTTGTCACCTCCTGCTCCATCGAATTCTATTCTGTGGTCCACTTTATAAACCTTGACCGTAGCCGCCGTCTCCTGGCTCCAGGATACCGGGCAGGCATGCTTGAAGTCCGATTCCAGGAGAATATTGAAGTTCGTACCCTTGCCGTAGGCAATGGGCGCGCCCTTAGCCCAAGCACCGGAACAGGCGGAGATGGCTACCGTCCTGGGGTGCTGGCCCTGCATCGTCTTGAGGGTGCCGGTGGTCTTCCGCCCGTAGGGAGACTCCAGGCAAATGAGGTCGCCGTCCTTCAGTCCCTTTTCCGCAGCAGTAGCCGCATTCATGGTGATGTTGTAGGTATAAGGATTGAGTCGACTGACCTCGTCGAGCCAAGGCATTTCCATAGTGTAGGTACCGTTATGGAGGATATCGCGGTAGGAGAAGCAGTAGAGGTCGTATTCACCGGAAAGCTCCTTGCCGACCTGCGGGGAGAAGTAGCTGATGAGTGGTGTAAACTGCTCCCAGTCGAGCTCTATGCCCGCCTTCTCGGCATTCTTCATGACTTCTTCTTTAAGCTCGGCGATGTGCTCCATGTAGATAGGTATTCTGACATCCACATACCAGCGCCAGTAAGCCTCCTTGGGTTTCTTGGTCCAGTCAACCGAGCCGTGTTCCGCCATGTATTTCATGCCGTGTTCCTCGCCGAAGTAGAATTTCAGGGCCCGGTCCATCATCTCGTCATAGGTAACCTTCTCATCGGGGCCTATCAACTGGACAACTTTCTTCGGGTCAATATCACCCAGGTGCCTGATGCTGTCCAGGTCACCGCCGATAAGCGCCTCGCCGCCGAAACTGGTAAAATAGACATTGTAGTAGTTGTTCATCTCGGCTCTCATGCCTATTCTGTCGGCCAGGTCCCAGAGGACCTCGAGCTTGTTACGGCGCTCGTAGGCCGGCTCGACAACAGGCTGGCGCACCGGGAAGGTCCAGCCTTCCATGCCGATAGGGTGGTTGAAGAAGGGGCCATGCGTCCCGAAAAGACAGTAGGCTTCCAGCGGGTGTAAATCCGGGAGAACGATATCGGCAAAGCCTTCGCAAAACTCGTTGGGAAGGATATTAAAGGTGACGATGAATGGTATTTTCTTCCAGAACTGCTCGGCTATCTCGCGGCTCTGGGTGCTGCGAATCATGTTGGCACCGAAAATCATCGCCAGCTCCACTTCATAGGGGCGGCCCAGCTTATCCCAGTACTTTTCAAAGTCAGAGGTCACGGGTTGAGGAGAGAACGAAGCCGTCGGTGTCAGCTCCTTCATGAGATATGTATAGGGTTTCTGGGACTCTTCTATCGGCCAGGGCCGGTGTTCCATGAAGGTCCCGGCGGTGAGCATGCCGTCTTTGCAGGCGTAAGGCTTAACGGTAAACCTGCCCGTATCCGGGTATCCCTCGATGTAGGCCGGCCAGCCCAGAGTCCCGCCGGGGACGTCCATGGCGCCGACGATACCGTTGAGCAGGCACATGGCGCAGTAACTCTGCGCCGAGTTGGTATGCCCCTGACCGCCACGGAACATGATGGCAGCCACCGGTCGGAGGGGAAGCTTCTCTCCTTCGATTTCAATGGTGGCGCCTATCATAGCGGCATCGACCCACTCTCTGGCGATACGCCGGATAGTCGAGGCAGGGACGGTGCTTTCCTTCTCCGCCCACTCTGGCGTGTACTGCTTGACATGGTCCTTGATAAGCTGGAAGGACGGGTGGCACTTGACGCCGTTCGCCTCGTATTCGCCGAGGATGGCGTAATCGCCGATGGACGGGTCGTTAAAGACCTTGGCTTTATTATCCTTGGCATCCCAGACCAGGGGCTTGTTCGTCTTCTTGTCGCGGACGTATTTGCCGTCCGGGCCGATAAGGTAAGGGCCGTTGGTCTTCATCTTGATAAATTCGACGTCATAAGTGCCGATTTCGTTGAGGATGATATTGACCATCGTCAGGGCGACAATGCCGTCCGTGCCCGGCAGGATAGGTATCCACTCGGTAGCCTTACCCCCGCCGAAGTTGCAGATGGGGTCAAAGACCACATTCTTCATGCCCCGGGAACGGGCATCCGCGGAGAGCCTCATATTGAAGCCCATGGAGTGCCCCGATGCGGTCCCTTTATTGGAGCCCATTTGAATGGCGTAATTGCAGTACTTGAAGTCGGGCACGATAGACCAGGAGGCATGGTAGAGGCCGGCGCCCATGTGGGAGCCGCTGCCGCAGTGAAGTCCGGCGCCGCCGACATACCAGTTCTTGGTACCGAAAACTGCCCCGAAAACGCCGAAGCCCAGGGGCAGGTCCGGTCCGCTGCCCGGTCCGGGCGTGCCGCCGTGAAGGAGTTTGTGCGGGTTCTCGGCGCGAATCTTCCTGAGGCGCTTGGCGATTTCATCGAGGGCTTCGTCCCAGGAAATCCGCTCCCATTTGGGGTCTTCAAAGAGACCTTTCTTGGGATTGGTCCTTCTCAGGGGATAGTTGTAACGATTGGGGTCGTAAAGCGCCTGTATCATAGCCTCGGCCTTGGCGCAGATACCACCCCTGGGACCGAAGTCGCTATCAGGGTCACCCAGGATTTTCACGATGACGCCGTTAACGCGGTGGGCGCGTATAGCACACTGACCGTAGCAACCGCCGCAGGTAGTATAAACCCAGGTATCATCCCAGATTTCCGGGTTACCCTTTACCGAAAGACCTGTTAACGGCTTATTTTCTTTCTTCTTACCTTTGGTTGGTGTAACCATCTATATTTTCCACCTCCTTAGGAGTTAGTTCACATACTATTTGCTTCAATCACTTATTTACGGCAATTACTTGTTACCATCGCTGAGTCTTTTGATAAGGGCGTAGCGCTCATCCACGGCTTTCTGTAATGCCGCCAGTTCGTCTTCTTTCATGTGGGAGAACTTGCGAATTAGTTTGGTCATTTCCGAAACGGGTTTGGGACTGGCCACTTCCACGGTTAACTTGGGCCGGTTTCCCTCCGACTCCCAGAGCGGGAAGTAATTGGTTCTCACGGCGTTGCGGCATACCTCGATGACCCGGTTGGACTCGATACGCCAGCCCACCGGACAGGGAGCGAAGACGTGTATATACACGAAGCCCTCTTTTACCTTTTCCATCGCTTTTTTAAGCTTCTTGGCCAGGTCTTCGAGGTGGCTCAGGGTGGCTGTAGCCACATAAGCCGGCTCGTGCATCAGCATGACCAGGGGCATGTATTTGGAGTGAGTGGGTTTACCCCGCCCGACTTTCCCCACGGGGGTGGTGGTGGTGGAGGCGCCCAGGGGGGTGGCGCTGCTTCTCTGTACGCCGGTATTCATATAACCTTCATTATCGTAACAGATGTAGATAACGTTCTCGTTTCTTTCCGCGGCACCGCTGAGAGGCTGGAAACCCACATCGGCCGCGCCGCCGTCGCCGGTAAAGCAGACCACGGTAACATCCTGGCCGGTCTTACGGTAATACCTGACCATGCCGGTAGCGCTCGAGGGGACTCCGGTCATCACGCAGCCCAATGAAGCCATCTTGTGCCAGGCTCCCAGGTTCTGCCCGAATAAAACCGGGGCGGAACAGCAGGGGCAGCCCACGATGACGATGTCCTTCCCCATTATCTTCGGTACAAGCCTGGCGAGAAGCTCCATGGAGCAGCCGGCGCACCAGGCAACACCCCCGGCAAACTGGTCCTCCGACTGGAAATAATCGAAAACGCGGTTTCTCTTCTTGGTTCCTTCTACCATTTTAGTCCTCCTCCAACGGTATCCAGGTTACCTCCTGGTAAGGTTTGCCCTGTGCGGCGGCACTGGTCTCATTAACGACTCTCTCTATATGCGGGATAGTGATATCCAGGTTGGCTAACCCGTCAATATAATCGAGCATGGGAATATTGCCGATGTCCGGCGTCAGCGCCCTCAGTTCCAGGTACATGGGACCGCAGTCCCAGCCGAAACAGACCGCCCGGTCAATAACCCCGATGGCTTTTCTCCCTTTGAGCACCTGAGCCAGTCTCTCACGGGGGAAGGGACGGAACATGCGCATTTTAACCAGGCCGACCTTGATGCCTTCTTCCCTTTTAGCGTCAACCACCGTCCGCGCCGTACCGGTGACACTCCCCGAGGTCACCAGGACTATGTCGGCGTCCTCGGTACGGTATTCCTCTATCTGGCCTCCGTAGCAACGCCCGAACTGCTTCCCGAAGGCATCGTCTATCTCGTCGAGCTTTTTGGGTACTCTGGTCATGGCTTTACTGTGCTTGTAGCGCAGCTCCATGAACCCCTCCAGGATGCCGTGGGAGGCACACCCCAGAGCCTGGCCCGGTATTATCCTGGGACGTTCCGGTTGCTGCTTTAAGGGTGCCAGGAATTTGTCTACCTCCTCGATGGGCGGTATTTCCACTGCCTCGGCACTATAAGAAAGATAGAAGCCGTCATAACAGACCATGACCGGCAGCTGGATATCGTAGTCTTCCCCCAGCCGGAAAGCCATGATTATGGCGTCATGAATTTCCTGGCAACCTTCCACGGCTATCTGGATCCAACCGGATTCCCGAACCGTCCAGATGTCCTGCTGGCCGCACGAGACGGAGAAAATACTGGTCATTTCCCGGTTGGCGTTGGCCATGACCACCGGAGCGCGGTAACCGGCGGCGACCAGGAACGCGTCGAACATGAAAGCCAGTCCCGCCGCCGAAGTGGCGGTGAATGCCCGGCCGCCGGCGATGCTGGCGCCGACGACGGCGTTCATCGCCGAATTTTCTCCCTCCACCTCCACCATCTCGGCATCGAGCAGACCGTCGGCGTGGAATTGTGAAAGCTGTTCCACCAGTTCGCTCATGGGGGTGATGGGATAGGAAGCCACCACGTCCGGGCGGCAGAGCCTGACCGCATGAGCGGCGGCTGAATTACCGGTTATTACCCTGACCTGACCTTTCTGCGCACTAACCATTCCTTAACTCTCCTTCCGCAACCATAGTAATAGCCTTCCGCGGACATTCCGTAGCGCAGATACCGCAGCCCTTGCAGTAATCCAGGTCGGGCTCGTAATGGTCTGCCATGTCTTTCATGCACTGCGGCGGACAGTAAAGCGCGCAAAGTCCGCAATAGTTGCACTTTTCTTTGTCCAGTACCGGCCGCTCCGTCCGCCAGCTGCCGGTATCCAGGCACATCAGCAATTCATCGGCATTGGACCAGGCGGCTTCGGTTTTCATCAGGAATTTATGCTTAATTACCATTTGATTACCTCCACTTCTCGGTAGCCTCTCTCGGCACTCTTCAGGTTCCTCTGGAGAATCTCGCCGCTGAGATAGTCCGGCAGGCAGTCGAGGATGGACTGCAGCTTCAACCATCCGGAAGCGGCGGCAAAGGCGCCGAGGAGGCAGGTATTGGGGATATCCCGGCCGATTTCATCGAGGGCTATCTGGGTGGCATCGACCACGCCACCTGTTTTCACATTTTTATCAGGCTGCTTGGTCAGTTTCCTGGGACTGTTGAGGATGAAAACGCTTTCCGGCTTCACACCCGTAAACAGGGTGGACAGCGTCAGCAGGGTGGGATCGATAACTATCAGGCAGTCGGGGGTATAAATCTGCGTTTTTTCCCGGATTGGCTTGTCGTCCACGCGGGTAAAAGCCACCACCGGCGCGCCGCGCCTCTCGAAACCGTACATGGGGAAGCTGGCTACCGATTTGCCTTCAATAACGAAGGCGCTGGCAAGCATCCGGGCCGCCATTACGGCCCCCTGGCCCCCTCTCCCGTGAATCCTAATCTCTTTCACAGTTCCATTTTCCCCCTCTCAATAAATTATTCAGCGCAACAATTTCCCGGTTCCGCTGTAAAACCACCTCTTTTTATCTTATCGGGGAAGCTTTCCGTTTCCGGTGGTCCTGGCGATACGGGGCAGCAGGCTCTCTCTTAATGTTCTCATTATTTCCACCAGGTCTTCAACCTGCTCTTTATCCAGGCACGAAAGCGTCCCGCGGCTCAGTTCTTGGGCGATGGGGTTCAGTCGGTTGGCTTCCTTCCAGCCTTTATCGGTAATAACCACTTTGACCGACCTCCGGTCATCGGTGGACGGCTCCCGGCGCACCACGCCCTCCCTTTCCAGGGTGTTTATCGCCGCCGTTATCGTGTTCTTTTCGCGGAAAACGGCCCCGGATATCTCCGAGGGGGTCATCTCGCCGCCGTTCCTGAACAGGGCGCTCATAATGTTGAAACGGATAAGGCTGGCGCCGTGGCGCTTGAGGTCTACTTCAAGATAACGCGCCAGTACCTCGAAGGACATAAGGATGGATAATAGGGTGCCGAGGGGGGTTTTATCGGTTCTCCGGTTTACTTCACCGACGGTCATATGCCTGTTCTGTAAAGCGCTCATAGGAGATTATGTTCCACCTAGAATTATATTATACCCTTTTTAAAGCCTTGTCAACATATATTTATGACGAGACACACGTAATACTTTTATATCTGACCCTATATAACAGTCATGTTTTGTTCCATATGGAACAAAAGGGCGCATTAACTATTATATAATAATCGGGAATATCGAGCAAACCACTTGCCAATCTAGGCTGTTTTTGAGTATATTATATCTGGCTCACGAGTGAAACAAAGGAGATATTCATCCTATGAATGACGGAGAATACTGGAATCCTGTCCTGGAAACGATGCCCCGGGAAAAAATCCGGCAACTGCAGTTGAGGAGATTCAGGGAAATTTTCACCTGGGCTTACGAGCATTCCAAATTCTACCGCAAACTTTACAGTGACGCCAGCATAGAGCCGGGTGATATTAAGACTTACGACGATATCAGGAAAGTGCCCAAGATAGGAAAAGCCATGATGAGGGACGTCCAGGGCCCGGGCAAGGAACCCTTCCCTTACGGGGATATCCTGTGCGTGCCCCTGGAGCAGGTGACGGAATACCGCCAGACCAGCGGAACGACGGGCCAGCCCATCTATCAGGCAGACACCTGGCAGGACTGGGAGCTCGGTAGCGAGGCTTATGCCTACGCTCTTTACGCCCAGGGCTACCGCGCCTCCGACCGCCTGTTCGTGCCCTTCGGCTACAACATATTCATCGCCTTCTGGACCTACCACTACGCCGCCGAGAAGCTGGGCTGCGAGGTCGTCCCGGGCGGCGTCCTGAACACCGAGGCGCGCATACTGAAAATGCAGGAACTTAAGGCTACGGGCATGGGGGCAACGCCGACCTACGTTCTGGGCATGGCGGAGACGGCCAGGAAAATGGGCATAGACCCGCCCAGAGACCTGTTCATCAGGAAAATCACCGTGGCGGGGGAGCCGGGGGGTAGCATTCCCGCCACGCGGAAGAGGATGGAGGAGGCGTGGGGAGCCAAAGTATACGACCAGGTAGGCAGCACCGAAATAGGCCACTGGGGCTGGGAATGCCGTTATCAGGCAGGTCTGCACGTCAACGAGGGGTTCTATCTGGTGGAGATTGAGGATGTCAATACAGGCGAACCCATCGAAAAACCCGGTAAAAGGGGTAAGATGGTGGTAACAAGCTTTAACCGCATGGCGCAACCATGTATCAGATTCGATGTCAAGGACCTGATACAGTGGTCTGCCCGGCGATGCGACTGCGGACGGACGTTCCAGATGCTGGACGGCGGCATCATGGGACGCGCCGACGACATCACCAAGGTCAAGGGGGTGTTATTATCGCCGACGGCTATCGAGGAAGTGGTCAGGGACATACCGCAGTTGAGCAACGAATACCAGGTGGTCGTCACCAAGAAGGGCGATATCGACGATATTACGCTGAAGGTTGAAATTCTGCCCGAATACCAGCAAGATGAAGCCGAAATCAGGACGGTGCTGGTTGACCAGCTGCGGATAAAAACCAATCTGGGCTACCGCATCGAGTTTCACCCATACGAAAGCCTGCCGAGGTCGCAGGCTAAGAGCCGCCGCTTCCAGGACCAGAGACCCAAACAGCATTAGGAGTACAATAATGGCACAGGAATACGATATCAAAGGGATGACGGAGATAATTAGCGCCCTCAGGAAGAACGCCGAGGAACTAAAGGAAATTTCCGGCGGTATTCAGGCTGTGGACCGCAACGCCGACCGCATCCTGGCAAACGTGAGGATGCTGGAAATTTCCATAAGCGAAGCCGCGGAGATCCTGAGCAAGTAGAGGGACTGCCCTTTCAGCTTAAAATCCGGTTTATTACCGGATACAGACGAAGCTGCGGGGTGTTCCCCGCAGCTTTAATTATTATTCGCACCACCTGCAGGGTTATTCATAGAGAGAGGTTATGCAAAAACACACTGAAAGATTAGGTACGGCACCGCTGGGCAGGCTGCTGATTGCCCTGAGCCTGCCCGGGGTCGTCAGCTCTATAACGACGACCCTGTACAATATTGTCGATACCATCTGGGTGGGCAGACTCGGCCATGAGGCAATCGCGGCCCTGACGATAATCTTCCCCTACCAGATACTGTTTTACGCCATCGGCGGGGGCACCGGCATCGGCATCAGCGCGCTGGTCTCCCGCCGGTTCGGCGAGAGAAACGTTGACGCCGCCAACCGCGTCGCCGGCCAGATATTTTTCATCAGCGCCTTCTGGGGCTTTTTCTTCATGATGGTGGCGGTCTTCTTCGCCGACGACATACTGCCGCTGATCGGCGCCACGCCGGATATCATGGAATACAGCAAGCAGTACCTTGTGATTATCTCTTACGGCGCCCCGGTAATGATTCTGGCGATGCTCATGAGCAGCCTGTTTCGCGGCTCAGGTGATGCCGTAAAGCCCATGATCATCATGATTACGGGCACCGTCATCAATATCATCCTGGACCCTTTCATGATTCTGGGTATAGGGCCCTTCCCGGAAATGGGCGTACGCGGCGCCGCCTGGGCAACGTTTATCGCTCAGGCCAGCGGGGCCTCGCTGGGGCTGCTTTTCCTCTTCGCCGGTAAAACGTCTTTCCACATCATAGTCGCCCACATACGTCCGGTTTGGTCCATTATACGCGACATATACCACGTCGGAGCCCCGACGGCGGTGTTCCAGGTCACGGAGAGCGTGGTCTTTTTCCTGATGAACACAGTGATAGCCTCTTTCGGCTCAGTGGCTATCGCCGCCCTGGGCCTGGTAATACGCGTCTATGACTTAGCCTTCATGCCGATAATGGGGGTATCCCAGGGGCTATTGCCCATCATCGGGTTCTGCTTCGGAGCCGGTAACTTCAGGCGCCTGTGGCAGGCGACCCAAAAGGCGATAGGCGGGATTTCACTGCTGTTGCTGGTCCTAACCATAGTGATTGAAATATTCACCCCGCAGATTATCGGCATTTTCAGTAAAGAGCCGGAATTACTCTCCATTGCCATAACTGCCATGCGGATATCAATGATTACGATGGTACTTATCGGCATGGAAATGCTGATCACCACGGTTTTCCAGGGCCTGTCGCAGGGCGTTACCGCCCTGGTGCTGTCGCTCATCCGGCAGTTTGCCGTGTTCCTGCCGCTGCTGTACCTGTGCCGCTGGCTCTGGGGCCTCAACGGGGTATGGATTTCCTGGCCGATTTCAGATACATTAAACGGGGTGATATCTTACATTTTTGTCTATCGGGAGTACCGGCGGCAGAAAAAAGCGGGACTCCTGGCGGATACCAGATAGTCTGGTAACTTATCGTATTATACCGAATAGCCTCTCCGCGTTCCCCGTGGTCATTTCCGCCATCTCCGCCTCGCTTATGCCCCTTAACGCCGCCGCCCCCCTTAAAGACCTCACCACGTCCGCCGGACTCGCCTGAAACTCGTTTTCCCGCCCCCGCGCGTAGGTCACCGGGGAGTCCGTCTCCAACAGTAATTTGTCCAGTGGCGCCTCTTTCACCGCCCGGCGGTGCTCCTCGTGGTATTCCACCGCCGGAGTCACCGAAAGATAGTAACCGTGAATAATAATATCCCGCAGCACGCCGGACGTTCCCGTGTACCAGTGGAAGACCGCTATTTCCAGTCCTGCCTCATAAACAACATCGAAAGCGTCACGCCAGGCGTACCGGGAATGAATCAGCGCCGGCTTATCATGTTTTTTAGCTATCTTTAATAACTCACGTAAAGCTGTCTTTTGCAGCTCTTTGCCGGCAACGGCGCGGATTCTCTTATGATAGTCCAGCCCCACCTCCCCCACCGCCACCGCTTTATCGATATTCGACTCGATGAATTCCAGATTTACATCGATATCCGAATCTCTAACGTTCTCCGGGTGCCAGCCCAGCGCCGGATACACCAGGCCCGGGTATCTCCTGGACAGTTTGAGCGTCTTTACGTTGGACGCAACGTCGATGCCGACGGCGATAACCGCCGCCAGTCCTGCTTCTTTAGCTTTCGCCAGCGCACCGTCGGTGTCCTCTATTTCGTCCAGGTGGGCGTGGGTGTCAACAAGCCGGTACGCCACGGCTATCCCTTCTTTACCGTCGCCGAAGGATTCTCCTGGAAGGGGTGCGTCCGCAGCACCAGCGAGTAGAGGAACGGATAGGTCGCTTTCAGGTGCTGAACGTAGTCCAGCCACTCGCTCGCCAGGTGGTCGTACATCCGCTGGATGTCCACCGCCAGGTGGTCGAGGTCGTCTTTCGGTACATTTTTCAAATCCGGCCTGGCTTCAAGCTCCTCGTCGAGGTGGGTGGTCGCCCAGAGTAAATCGGTAAAGCGGTCGTGTTCCAGCAGGTTGGGATTTTCCAGGAGCGTCAGCAGGTACATCCGTTTCTGCGAGAGGAACTTCTTCAGTTCCTCCAGGTTTATTTTATTCATGTCAAGGTCTATTTTCAGATTATAGGCAAATGCGTCCGCCCGCTTGAATTCCCTGGACGTCCAGTCCGCGCTGACGTTCAGATGACGCGATATCTCCTCGCGGTTTTTGAAATACTTCAACAGGTCTCCCAGCAGGTAGTTGCCTATCTCGCTGAAAAACGCCCCGATTGCCATATTGAGCTTGTAGAGCATGGCCTGTTTTTCCCGGCGTGTCAGGATACGCTCGATGACGATGACCACAATGAACACTTCCAGCGGCAGAAAAGCGAAGTCACCGAGCATGTAGATGAAAATATGATGCGGGTCTTCAAATATCAGGTAATGAATGCCGTAGAACAGGGCCGAAAGCGCCAGAAATATAGCCGCCGCCAGTAAGAAAATACGATATCCTTTCATTATCACCCCCCCGAGTAATTGCTGTCTATTTTTATAGTATCATATCCTTATCTTCGTTTTAACCTAGAAAATTGACAATATAAAGTCACTATCACTAATATACATAAGAATTAAGTAACAGGGAGACAGCCATGGAAAAATCAATAATAGTCATCGGGGGAGGGCTTTCCGGTCTGTCCACCGGCTGCTACGGGCGGATGAACGGCTATAAAACCTCTATCTTCGAAATGCATGACCAGGCCGGCGGCGTCTGCACCGCCTGGAAGCGGAAGGGCTATACTATCGACGGCGCCTTGAACTGGTTGGTGGGCACCAATCCGGAGACCAGCTTTTACAAATTCTGGGAAGACCTCGGTGCCGCGCCGGGGTGGAAAATCTACAACCACGACCTGTATTCGAGCTATGAAAACAAAGAGGGTAAGGTCTTTTATGTTTACTGCGATGCCGACCGCTTCGAGCAGTATTTGCTGGAGCTTGCTCCGGAGGATAAAGATATTATCAAGGAATTCACTAAAGGAATACGCGACTTCTCCCGCATGGATATGCCCGCTGAAAAACCTAATGAGCTTTATAATTTGCTTGATAAAATCAAGTCGGTAAAAATGCTGTCAATGTTAAGGCTTATGAAAAAATGGATGAAGATATCCACCGGCGATTTTTGTAAACGCTTCAAGAACCCCTATCTGCGTCAGTCGATGTCGTCCTCTTTCGGCGGCGACCAGTGGCCCATGATGATGGTTTTCTGGATTCTCGGCTTTCAGCACGCTAAAGCAGCCGGTTACGCCATCGGCGGCGCCCTGGAACTAACCCGCTACCTCGAAGAGCGGTATCGCGGTCTGGGCGGAGAAATCCAGTTTAAGGCGAGAGTTACTAAAATTCTGGTGGAGGACGATAAAGCCGTTGGCATCAGGCTGGCTGACGGTACGGAACACCGCGCCGATTGGGTTGTTTCCGCCGCTGACGGCCGCACGACCATTTTTGACATGCTCGAGGGGAAATACATCGATGACACGATAAAAAACCGATATGATAATCCAAAGCTTTTCTCGCCCCTGGTATACATCGGACTGGGCATGGCAGACCCCTGTGAACAAATTCCCTTCACCGTAGGTGGCTTTTCCTTCCCGCTTGAGACCCCCATCACCATTGCCGGCAAGGAAAACGACAGGATGGGGGTGCTTAATTACGGCTACGACCCCTCACTGGCGCCGGAAGGGAAAACCGTAATAAAAGTCCAGTTCGAGACCGATTATGACTTCTGGGAAAAGCTGTATCAGGACCCCGAACGTTATAAAGCGGAAAAAGAACGGATTGCCGGAGAGGTCATTGACCGACTTGATAAGCGTTTTCCCGGACTGGCATCGCAGGTGGAAATGCGCGACGTCGCTACTCCCATGACCTGGGTGCGCTATACCGGCAACTGGCGCGGCAGCTATGAGGGATGGATGTTCAACGCTGAGGCTTTTACTTCATCAATGCGTAAGACCCTCCCCGGACTGGACAATTTTTACATGGCGGGTCAGTGGGTCAACCCGGGTGGCGGCATGCCCACGGCGGCGATGTCCGGCAACCATACGATACAGCTTATCTGCAACAAAGACGGCAGGAAATTCGTTACCGGTACCCCTTAACGCCGCGGACGCAGAGGAATTGCCGCGTCCCTGGAATTCAGACCTCCAGGTACCTGTCTATCTCCTTCATGAATTCGTCAACGTTGATAGGCTTGGCGAGGTAGCCGTTGCAGCCCGCCTTCATTATCTTCTCCCGGTCACCCGGCATGGCGTATGAAGTGACCGCGATAATGGGCGTTTTAGCCTCTCTCTCGGAAGACCTTATCCTCTTGGCAACCTCCAGACCGTCAATATCCGGCAGCTGTATATCCAGGAGAATTAAGTCCGGTTTCTTGTTGATAGCCGAGTCAACGCCCTCGAGTCCGTTCCTCGCCTCAATAGGCTCGTGGCCCTTCTTTTTCAGGATGAAAGAGCACAACTGTATATTAGCTTCGGTATCATCTATGACTAACACTTTTTTCATGTTTCTTCACCTCTGAATACTTAAACGGCAGGGTAAAAGAAAACTCGCTGCCCTTACCTGATTTGCTCTTCACGGTAATATCGCCGCCCAGAAGGTTTACCAGTTTACTGCTGAGATACAGTCCCAGACCGGTACCCTGCTGTTTCTTTACCAGCGAATCGCCTGCCTGCTGAAAGGGCGTGAAGAGCTTATCGATATCCTCCTTTTTCAGACCGATGCCGGTATCAATAACGCTTATAGCAATCCTGTCCTTCCCCAGAAGCTCGGTTTTAATCTTCACGCTCCCCTCATCCGTGAATTTAACGGCATTACCGGTGAGGTTTATCAACACCTGCATCAGGCGCCTTCTATCGCTGGTAAGAACAATGCCTTCAGGTGTTTCCTCCAGCAGTTTTATCTTCTTCAGGTCCGCAATAGGCGTAAGCGTGCCGACTACGTCATTTACCAGACCGTTAAAGTCGAACTCGTCAATGGAGAGCTCCACCCTGTCCGCCTCTATCTTGGCGATGTCCAGGATATCGTTAATCAGACTCAGGAGATGGTTGGCGCTGCTGTCAACGAGAGCAAGCTGTTTTTTCTGCTCTTCATTGATTTCACCCACCATTCCCTGCAGGATCAGGGATGTAAAGCCGATAATGGCATTAAGCGGCGTTCTGAGTTCATGACTCATGCTGGCGAGGAATACGGATTTGAGCCGGTCCAGCTCCTGAAGCTTCGTGTTCTGAGCATCCAGCTGTTTATTCTTCTTCTGGAGTTCGAGCTCTACTTTCTTACGCCGGGCGATTTCTTTATTGAGTTCCGTGACCGAAGCCGTAGTCCTGGCGAGACCTTCGGTCATCTGATCGAATGCCCGGGAAAGCTGGCCTATCTCGTCTTTAGCTTTGGTCCCTACCCGGTGTGTTAAATTTCCCTCGCCGATCATCTCCGTGCCCTTATGCAGGGCGTGCAGCGGTTTCACTATCGCCCTTGTCACCAGATAGGCACCGACCATCGCCAGAACCGTAGTCAAGCCGGCCACGGTAAGAAGAAGATGCACCCCCGCATCATGCTGCCGGCGGACGGCTGCCTCGGCTGACGCCAGCTGCTGCACATGGACGTCTTTACGCTCCCCGAACTGCTTGATTAATTCATCGAGTACATCATGCATGTTTTTTTCCATCACCAGCAGGCTTTCAACCGCCATGCCATTATCTTTCCAGAGTAAAAGCTGTAATACCGCCATTTTTAAAATGCTAATTTTATTTACCAGCAGCGCCGCGGCTTCCTCTTCTTCCGGTCCCAGCCTGGTTTCACGTGCCAGAAAATCCCGTCCTACATTTTCCACCTGGTCTATCTTCGTCAGTAACGCCTGTCTCGTTTCGTTATCACCGAAATGGATATAGATTACGGATTCATGAGCTATTTGATTAGCCAGCTCCTGAATGCTACTGATTTCCATAACGCCGGGGATGACATTCTCCTCGAGGTCTTCAAACTCGGCACGTATCTTTTCCTGGGTATTATTGGCAAAATACACGGTCACCCAGAGCAATATGATGACGATGGAAAACCCGAGGAATAATTTATATCCCGTCTTCATTGACCTTCACCCGGTAACATCACATATATGCCAAATGACGTAATATTAGCCTTTTTTCGGTAAATCAGGCCATGCCCTTATATTTAATTATTGCCAACAACAAACCATCAGTCAATACAATAACCATCGTTAAAAGCCGATTGTCATCTTTTTGTGATAATAGCAGAAGAGAGCAAGATTAACCGTCCCGGTTGCTTGCGTCAGCCGCCCCGGTTGTTGTTCAATAAAGCGTGACCGGCATCACCATGTTCACCGGCAAGGGAGGGGTCGGCAAGACGACCTGCTCCGCCGCGGCGGCGCTGCATCACGCGTCTCAGGGTACGACCCTGGCTATTTCCACCGATGCCACGCCCTCGTTATCGCATATCTTCGAGTCATCCGGTAAAGATAAGCCGGTACGGGTCCTGCCGGACCTGTTTATCAGTGAAATCGGCGAGACCGAAGTCCGGCAGATGTGGGACGAGAAATTCGGCCGGGAGGTCTACGAGGTATTTTCGGCGTTCGTGGACATCGATTACGAGTCCTTCGTCGAATTCATGACCTCGGTGCTGCCGGGACTTGGCGAAGAGTTCATGGTCGACTATATCAGGGAGTTGAGCCTGAAGGGCTTTTATAAAAGCATTGTCTGGGACACCGCGCCGCTGGGGCAGACGTTATCGCTGCTGGAGACGCCCGCCCTGCTGGGCAATCACCTGAGAATGGCGCCGCGCATTTACTCCAAACTCAAACTCGGCCGGCGCAGTCGCCAGCCGGTGCTGGATATCCTGAAGCGCTGGGAGGAGCTTTCCGCCGCGAACATGGATTTTTTAAGGAACGACGTCGATTTCACCATGGTGACTATCCCAGAAGCCCTGGCGGTGGAACAGCTCGAGGGCATTTTACGTGAGCTGGGCAGGTACGGGCTTGCCGTGAAGAGGATGATTATCAATAACGTCGTCAAGGACGAGGAGTCGTTATTTCTCCGCACCAGAGCCCGCCAGCAAAGTCAGTACCTCCGGCGGATTCACGCTAAATACTCCCATCTTGAGATTATGGAACTGCCCATGTTTCCGCAGGAGGTAAAAGGACTGGAGAGACTGCAGGAGGTGGGAAAGATTCTCTTTAATATGCGATAATAGTAAAAATTTCGTTCGGATATAAAGGAGAGGAGGCACCCATATATGGCATCGACTAAATACGGCAAATACGTCATCAAGAAACCGGTGGCTATCGGGGGTTACGGTCCGGAGTTTATCTATACCGGGGATAAAGAATACGATTCTAATTTCACCATCATGTTCCTGCGCATCACCGAACCCACCCTTATGGAGGAATACGCCCATTCGCACGACTTTGATATGTACCTGTATTTCATGTCGTTCGACGCGGATAACATGGGCGAACTGGGCGCCGATATCGAGATAGGGCTGGGGCCGGAACGGGAGATACATAAAATCACCACCCCCACCAGTGTCTATATCCCCGCGGGGATGATTCACTGCCCGCTGGAATTCAAGAGGGTGGACAAGCCGATTCTGTTCGTGCACTGCACGCTGGCGTCGAAGTACGTCAAGGAAGAAAGTAGAATAATTAAAGATTAATGATGCGCAGTTGCGCAGGTCCTCAATTGCGTCAGGGCAGGCATGCTTCCAGTCCCGCCTCCGGTATCCCCCGGGCGATATCCCCGGCCCCGTCGAGCCGGACATCATAGCAGTAAACGTCGATAAGCTTTAACGTCTTTTCCCAGAGCTCGTCCCGGGAAACGTAATAGGATTTCACGACTACCCCGGTTTTACCGACCAGATCCTCTACCCGCGGGTCTTTCCTCCCGAAGCCGTCAATTAGAGGTATTATCTTCACTTTTTGTCCTTCAGTGAATCTTGGTTCCATCTTTACCCCACCCCGGCTTTATCAGTAAAAAATCATTTCCGGCTTTGCCATACCGGCACCAGCAGACCGAAGGCAACTATCGCCCCGGCCCCGGCCAGTACGAACGACCACGCCAGCGTGCCCGCGGTATCGGCCACCCACCCGGCGATAACGGGGGCTATCAGCGAGCCGATACCCAGAAACACCGTCCACAAGCCGACAATGCCCCCGGCGTAACTTCTGGAAAAATAGTCCGAGGCCAGCGCCGCATAGAGCGCCCAGAGAGCGCCGTAGCCCAGGCTGAAAACGGCGGTTAATATTATCAAAATCACGCGCTGTCCGGAGGCCATTCCAATTGTCCCCGCCGCCACCAGCGCGGCGCATATCAGCAGCACCTTTATCCTGCCCATCCTGTCGGACAGTGGGCCCAGGATCAATTTACCGAATATAGCACCGATACCGATGACAGTCATCAGCCGCGTGGCGCCCTCATATGAAAAGGAAAGCTCCTGGACCGCATAAGTGCTCAGGAACGTAAAAGGTATGATTATCGCAAATCCAATCAGCAGGTACGAAATACCGATCAGCCAGAATTTGGCGTCCCGTAAAAGTCTGGCATACGTACCGCCAAACGACTCTATGGTCGGCGACACCGGTCCGTTCGGACGCGGCGCGGCTTCCTCCGCCGACGGATTACTCACCATCATAACATCTATCACCGCGATGGCAAGTCCCAGTATGCCCAAGGCTATCCAGCCGGCCCGCCAGCTGTACGTGATGACGATAGCCGGGACAGCCGTACTCACCACGATAATGCTTATGGAACTGCCGATATCGATAAAAGCCAGCGTCCTGCCACGGTTTTTAGCGCTGGTCCACCGCTGCGCCACGGCCATGACCGGAGCCCAGCCCGCGGCCGCTCCAATCCCGGCCAGGGCGAAAAAGAGGCTCGCCTGCGTGAGGGACGAAGCATACGCCATTAAAAACGTTCCTGCCCCCAGCAATGCAATAAAAGATGGGATTACCAGCCGCGCGTCGTACCTGTCTCCCAGGAAACCCAGCACCGGCGATGAGACCGTGTACGCAATGAAGAAGGAGGCGTAAATCACGCCCGCCTCCGTCTTGGTCATGTCAAGGGGATAAAGCATTTCCGGCAGCAGGATTCCGTAGCCGTACCGGGTAGCGTAGGCGGTGAAAATAGTCAGGAAACAGGCCGCCAGAACAACCCATGCCCGTTTATTCATATGGATAAAGGATACACGATTTCATCCGGCCTTTAAAACCCCGCCCCCATCGGTTGGTATCTATTCCCACCCTGACCGCCCAGCATCATCAACTACTTATCCCGTTATGTGTTTTCTCCCCACCCCACCGGGGATTGGGGGGTATTACTCCCGGACAGGTGGCGGATGCCGCGTGGGCGGTCAGGGTGGGATAAAATACTCACGTGGCGGTGAGGGGCGGCGGTAAAAACCTGGGTGGGGTATCGGGGGTTATGTTGATAAATAAAGTGACTACTCCTTACCCCTTCACTACCGCTATCGGTCTCGTGCGGGCTACTTTTCTGGAGATGCCCGCCCCGTGGGCTACCCGCACCACGTCAGCCACATCTTTGTAAGCCTCCGGGGCTTCCTCGGCAAGGCCGGGCAGGCTACCCGTACGCACGAGGATACCGCGGGCTTCCAGCGACCTCAGCAAATCACGCCCGTTGATTTCTTTCTTCGCCGCCGACCGGCTCTTCATACGCCCGGCGCCGTGGCAGGTGGAGCCGAAGGTCTCCTTCATGGCTTTTTCCGTCCCCGCCAGGATATAGGACATCCGCCCCATGTCCCCGGGTATGAGTATCGGCTGCCCGACTGATTTGTATTTTTCCGGCACGTCCGGGTGACCCGCCGGAAAAGCGCGGGTGGCGCCCTTGCGGTGCACACAGAGCTTCTCTCTCTTTCCGTCCACCTCGTGCTCTTCAATCTTGGCGATGTTGTGGGTAACGTCGTAGATAAGCTCCAGACCTGCGTCATTATCACCCATACCCATCACCCGGCAGAAAGCCTCCCGCACCCAGTGGGTGATGCACTGGCGGTTAGCCCAGGCGTAATTGGCGGCGCCGCGCATGACGGTCAGATAAGCCTGTCCCTCGGATGAATTGACCGGCGTGCAGACGAGCTGGCGGTCCGGCACCTCGATGCCGTACTTCGGCATCGCCCGGAGCATCTCCTTGATATAGTCGTCAGCCACCTGGTGCCCCAGTCCCCGCGAGCCGCAGTGGACGTAAAGCATTACCTGCCCCACCCGGTCGATGCCCATTACCGCGGCGGTCTCTTTCTCATATATCTCGTCGATAACCGCCACTTCGAGGAAATGGTTGCCGGAGCCCAGCGTACCGAGCTGGGGTATGCCGCGCTCCTTAGCCCTCTGGCTGACGCGCTGGGGATTTACGTCTTTCATCTCCCCGCCTTCCTCGGTGGTATCCAGGTCCTCCTTACGACCGTAGCCTTTATTCACCGCCCACCTCGACCCCTTTACCAGTACCTCGTCGATTTCGTCGGATTTCAGCTTTATCCTACCCTTGGAGCCCACGCCCGAAGGCACGGCGTAAAAAAGCGCGTCGATAAGCTCCTTTATCTTCGGGGCAACCTCCTCCTGCGTCAGGTTGGTACGCATGATGCGTACCCCGCAGTTGATGTCGAACCCCACGCCCCCCGGCGATATTACGCCGTCGCTGACCCGTGTCGCCGCCACCCCGCCGATGGCGAACCCGTAGCCCCAGTGGATATCCGGCATCGCCAGGGAATAACCGACAATCCCCGGCAGGAAAGCCACGTTGGCGACCTGCTCCGGCGCCTGGTCGGCGATAATCTGCCGCAACATCGATTCGTCGGCATAGATGATACCGTCGACGCGCATGCCGGGCTTGTAGCTTCTAGGAATGCGCCAGCGGTACGCGTCTACCTTTTCCAGTTTACCGCTCCAGTTCGGCATGGCCGCACCTCCAGTCTGGACTGTCATTGCGAGACCATCCGCCGAAGGCGGAGGCGAAGCAATCCCAATGCCCAGGTTTGAGATTGCCGCGGTCGCTAACGCTCCCTCGCAATGACGCCGCTTTATACATCAAAAATCACCTGCACACGGTTTTTATCCCGGTCCACCTCGAGCAGATGATAGGTGGCTGATTTTACTCCCGTTTTCATCTGGTGCCGGGAGGGGTCGAACTTTTCACCGTAGCACTCCGCCGCCAGGTGTCCCTCTCTAAATTCTACTATATCAAATCGCCTGAAAAGCAGATTTTCAACATCGACGTAATAGAGCAGGCTGTTCAACCACTCGAAAAGCAGGCTCTCGACGTCGTCGCTGTCCACTTCGACCTTGCGCGAAACTCTCTCCTCCACGGCGTTAAGTTCGACGATTACGGAGAACATGCCGTAAGCGGCGTTGGCGAACGCCTCTTTCAGGCTTCTGCCGTAAGCCGCCAGCCCCAGGTCCGCGGTATGCTCGATAAGCTCGAATCTTTTCATATCCCCGCAATTGCGCAATTACTCAGTTGAGTAATTTAGTACACATTTATATCGGCGTGGAATATAATGATATCCCCCCTGACGGCGGTTGTCAAAGTTTTTACAGTCGTGTTTATGCTATAATCGTGTCTGGAATTAAAACCGCTTAAAGAGGTAGTGATTATGGAAGAACCTTTCCGTGAGTCTTTGTGGAACATCGAGTATACCTGGATTTTTTATACCCTGGCGGCTATCGCCGTCGTTATTTTAATTTATTCCATTTACCGGCATTACCGCCGCTGGCGGCTGGGCCAGCCGGCTGACCGGTGCCACCAGCTGGGTAAAAGGATTGGTGATTTCTTAAAAATAGTTGTAATCGACGGCATCATCCACCGCAAGTTCTTCGGGGCGGACAAAAAGGACTGGCGTTTCCGGGAGCTTTATCCCGGGCTGATGCATTTCTTCATTTTCAGCGGCTTCGTCATCCTGTTCCTCGCCACCGCCCTGGAAGTTATCAATCATTATTTCGTCCACTTCCTGGAAGGCAATGCCTACCTGGCTTACTCGCTGCTCGCCGATGTCTTCGGCATACTGGTGATTATCGGCGTGCTTATGGCGCTGTTCCGGCGCTACGTCATGAAACCGGAGAGGCTGGACGACCGCTGGGACGACCTGGTTACCCTGCTTTTGATTTTCTTCGCGGTTATCACCGGCTTTGTCATCGAAGGCTTCCGCATCGCCGCCACCGAGCTGCAGACCAATCCGGGCTGGGCGCCGTGGTCGCCCGGGGGCTACGTGCTGGCCAGGGCTTTCTCCGGCGCCAGCCAGAATACCCTGCTATCCTGGCACGTCGGCATATGGTGGGTACATGCCGTCCTGGTTCTGGGCACTATCATCTATATATCGGTTTGTAATACCAAGCTTTTCCACATCTTCTGGGACCCCGTCAACATATTCTTCAGGGACCTGGGTCACCGCGGCGCGCTGGCTCCGGTCGACTTTGAGAAAACGGAGCTCTTCGGCGTCAGTAAGATAGAGGAATTCAACTGGAAGCAGCTCCTCGACCTGGATGCCTGCACCCGGTGCGGTCGTTGCCAGGACGCCTGCCCCGCCAACTTCAGCGGCAAGGCCCTCAATCCCAAGCAGGTCATTCAGGACCTCAAGGAACACCTTTACGATGTTTACCCCGGTCTGGTCTCCCTCAAAGCGGCGGAGTCGCGCAAAGAAATGCTCGGCGAGGTCATTACGGAAGAGGTGCTCTGGGACTGCACCACCTGCCGCGCCTGCCAGCAGGCCTGCCCCGTTTACATCGAGCACATCGATAAAATCATAGACATGCGGCGCAACCTCGCCATGGAAAAGAGCAGCTTCCCGGAAGCCGCCCAGGAAGCCCTGAAAAGCCTGGGCACCCGCGGACATCCCTACCGCGGCACCACCGCCACGAGGACCACCTGGTGCGAGGGACTGGATATTAAGTCTCTCTCCGAGGACAGCGATATCGATATACTCTACTGGGTGGGCTGCAGTGCCGCCCTGGACGACCGCAATATCAAGGTCGCTCAAGCTACGGCTAAAGTCCTCCGGGCGGCCGGTATAAAATTCGGCATACTGGGCGACGAGGAAGCCTGCTGCGGCGACCCCGCCCGCCGCATGGGCGACGAGTACCTTTTCCAGACCATCTGCCAGCAGAACATCGAAATCCTCAAGGGGTATGACGTCAAAAAGATAGTCACAACCTGCCCCCACTGCTTCAACAGCCTGAAGCATGAGTACCCGCAGTTCGGCGGAAATTACGAGGTGGTGCACCATACCCAGTTCGTCGCCCAGTTGATTCAGGAGGGCAAACTGAACATCGATAAAAATACGGCGTCCAGAGTCGCCTATCACGACTCCTGCTACCTGGGACGTTATAACGATATTTACGATGAGCCCCGCGGCATTCTGAGAGCCGTCAACGGCAATAACGTCGAACTGCCGCGCCGCCGGACGAATAGCTTTTGCTGCGGCGGGGGCGGGGGCCACATGTGGATGGAGGAGGAGCCGGACAAGCGCGTTAACGAACGCCGCATCGAAGAGGTGATTAATGCGGGGGTCGACTGCGTGGCGACCGCCTGTCCTTACTGCCTGACCATGTTCGATGACGCTCTCAAGGCTAAAGAAGCCGGGGAATCGGTAAAGGCTAAAGACTTAAGCGAGCTGCTGGCCGAGGCTTTGAAAGAGAGCAGGTCAGCAAGTGCGTAGTTGCGCAACTGCGTACTCACCCCGTCATTGCGAGGGAGCGTCAGCAACCGCGGCAATCTCACACGCGGTCATTTAGATTGCTTCGCCTCCGCCTCTGGCGGATGGTCTCGCAATGACAACAGGAATAGGATTTACAAAAACGAGTTATTGAGGCTTCTCGCGGGAAGGCAGCGTCACCACCGCCGAGCCGGTCACCGTCTTATCGCCCCCGGGATTCTCCGCCCAGATTTCCACCCTGGCGCAGTTCCTGCCTTCTTCGGCGTACTTTTTGTTTACCTTCCCGTAGCAAAAGATGTCTTCGTTGACCTTGTTGATGCCCCGGTAGCTGCCGTTCAGCTTTAACAGCCTCCCTTCTTCCCCCAGCCAGTCGGTCAGCATCTGCCCCAGAAACGACAGTGTCAGCCAGCCGTGGACGATAACGCCGGGTAGACCGTTCTCCAAGGCGAAGTCTTTATCGTAGTGTATCTGGTAGTAGTCGCCGGAGGCGCCGGCGTACTTCACCAGCTGCATGGTCGTCGGGTACTTGACCAGAGCCGGTACCTCGGTGCCCTCGTTAATATCTTCGTAATAGACCTGCGCCACGGCTTTTCCTCACTAGTACCTGATATATGTGTTCTTTCCCCTTACCACCACATCGCCACGCTGGTTGGTATAGGTCATTTCGGTGAACATGAAAAGCGTCGGCCCCTCCGCGCCGGCTACCTGCCGCATCCGGGTGAGTTTAGCCGTCACCGAGATAACGTCGCCCACCTCAATGGGATGCAGGTACTCGAGCTCGCTGGTCCCGTTGAGGAGTCGCTTCAGGGGGATTTCCGCGTTGAAAAGCCGGTTCAGGAGCTCTTTGGGCACGATTGCCGCCGGGAAGGTCGGGGGCGTCTCTTTCTCCCACCGGGGATTGGGGTCGTCGATAGCCTCGACGAACTTCCTCACCATCCCCCTCTCCACCTCGTAGACCTCGGGACCGAACTCTACGTTGAGTAGGCTGTTCAGTTCTTCGCTGATTACCGATTCGCCAGCCAAGGGGATCCTCCGCTTACTTTTACCGGGTACTTTATTATAGCTTAAGGCCCGACTGAATGACCAGTCCGGTTTTCTAGGCTCTGCGCTTTTCATGAAACCCCGCCAGACGCACCAGAATGGAAAAATTAAGGGGTGCGGCGTTGCATTAATCTTTGACTATTCCCTCAGCTTTTTCGCCACCCTGGCGACGTTCTTCCCGAAGTTCCAGGCTGTCCTCATCCCTTCCTCGTCTTTCTCTACCTCGCCTTTCCTGTGCCCGAAAGCCATATTCCAGTACGTCGAGCCGGGATTGATTATCTGCTTGATGTGGCACCAGTAGAGCAGCTCGGCGAAGGTAAAGTCCTGCCCGGCGCGCCGGGCGACTACCAGCGGCCCACCCACCTTACCGGCGAAGGGGTTGTGCCGGAAAGATACGTAGCCTGCCCTCTCCAGCAGGGCTTTCACCAGTGATGACGCCGAGCTGAAATATACCGGCGAGGCAATGATGAGGGCGTCGCAGTCCGCCATCTTCTCGTACACCGACTGGAAGTCGTCCTCTATCGAACACCCCTCGTTTTTCAGGCAATATTCGCAGTGGTTGCAGCCTTTTATATCGAGTCCCGCCAGTCTCACCAGCTCCGTCTCGAAACCTTCCTCGGCTATCGCCTTAAGGCAATGAGCCGTCAATATCTCCGTGTTGCCTTCTTTCCTCGGGCTGCCGACGATGCCGACTGCTTTCATCAGATTCCTCCTGTGTTCATGTATATAATTTATGCTTTTTTATATAGTCCGCCACCGACTCCGGGACAAGTTGGTCAATAGCTTTGCCTCCGGCCGCCATCTCCCGTATGACCGACGCGCTTATATCTATTCTGGGCTTATCCATGAATATCAACTTACCGGCAATCCCCGGTAAATCTTTTTCCAGCAACCTTACATTGGGCTGGGTAAAACCGGGCCGAGGCACGGCCACCAGGTAACACTTTTCGATTATTTCCCGCGGTTTATACCATTCCGGCAGCTGCGCCAGGGTATCCCAGCCCAGGATGAAATATATAAGGGCTTTATCCCCGTACTGCTTCTTGAGTTCGACGAGTGTATCAAGGGTATAAGTTGATCCCGGCCTTTCCAGTTCTATAGTTGATATCTTTAAATGGGGACTTCCGGCTACGGCAAGGCGCAGCATCGCCAGCCGGTGTTCCGCCGGAGTTGCCATGGCTGCCTTTTTCAGCATCGGCCGGCCAGCTGGTATCATGAGCATCTCGTCAAGCGCCAGTGAACCTACCACCTCTTCAGCCATCGCCAGATGACCCCGGTGGACCGGGTCGAACGTACCCCCGAGCACACCCACTTTCACCTTTTCACCCCCGATTAAGACCACTCCCAGGTGATTTCCCCGCAGCGGACTTTATCTCCTTCTCTGGCGCCGGCTTTCTCCAGCGCCCTGTCCACACCCAGCCTTTTCAACTGGTAATTGAGTTCCCAGCGCAGGTCTGCTTCGCTGACCCCCGCGCCGCCCTTGATGCGTTCCAAGCGCGGGACTGAGACAACGTATGCGTCTCCCACCCGACTTACCTTAACCTGCGGTTCTCTGGTCTGTGGACGGTATACTTTCTCCGTTTGACGGATATCTTTCCCACCTTCAGTCTCTGCTTTCAGGCCCTTATAGACTTCTTTCATCAAACCGGCAACTCCCTGACCCATCATTGCGGATATCTCATGCATTTTGATACCGGAGGCTTTCAACTCGCTCCTGACACCGGGCAGCCGTTCCTGAACCTCGGGCAGGTCGATTTTATTCAGGACTATAACCTGCTTCTTGCGCGCCAGCTGAGTATCGTACATAGCCAGTTCCCGGTTCAACCGCACCATATCTTCAACCGGCGATGCCGCCGTCCCGTCGAGCAGGTGCACCAGTACGCTGGTACGCTGGGCGTGCCGGAGGAAGTCGTGACCCAGTCCCCTGCCCAGGTGCGCACCTTCAATAAGGCCGGGTATTTCCGCCATTATAAAGCTATCCATGCCGATTTCCACCACCCCCAGTACCGGCTCGATAGTGGTGAAGGGATAGCTGGCTACCTTAGGCTTGGCGGCGGAGGCAGCTGCCAGCAGCGTCGACTTCCCCGCGTTGGGGTACCCGATGACACCGACATCCGCAATCAGCCTCATGTCCAGCCCGATGGTTTTTTCTTCCCCCGGTTCCCCGCGCTGGGCTATCTTCGGCGCCTGATTGACCGACGATTTATACCGTGTGTTGCCCCAGCCACCCTTCCCACCTTCAGCGACGATTACCTTATCACCGGCTTTCTCCAGATCGGCGACTAATACTTTTTTCCCATCGGTTATCTCCGTTATCACCGTCCCGGCAGGCACTTCGAGTGTCAGGTTCTCACCATTCTTCCCGGTCTTCTTTCTTCCCTGTCCGTAACGCCCATTTTCCGCCCGATACACCTTATTTCTGCGGTACCCTCTTAAGCTGTCCACGGATTCTACAGCCCTGATCACAACGTCGCCCCCCTTACCCCCGTCTCCACCATCAGGACCTCCGAAAGGAACATACATTTCCCTCCTGAAGCCAACAACCCCGTCTCCGCCGTTCCCTGCCTTGACCCTTATTTCTACCTTATCAAGCATACTCAATCAAAGAAATTATATTTATAATGATTATACAACACTATGATATGTGGTGTTTTGTAATAACATTAACACTAATAACAAATGCTAATCGATGGACGTATCCGAGACTGCTTTCGGGGTCGCCGGGCGTGGCGGATGAACAAAAAATGCTCAATATAACCGCAAAAAAGCCGCAAACAATGCTTTGATAAAGCAATAAGTTGCCTGTCTGTTCATTGAATTTCGGGTGGGGTGGAAAGGCGGTATTTACGTTTTAACGGCGACTTTGGGGAGCAACTGGCGCTTGATTTCGCGGATTTTTCGTCTCAGGTAGGGATTACTATTGATGTTGCTGGCTATCTGCTTGCAGGCTGCGGTCACCGCGGCGGCGTCACGCTTGCCCAGTTCCCTGCCTATCTGCGCCAGTGAGAAATTGGTCTCTTGGCGGAGGAGGTACATCGCCAGCCGGCGTGCCAGCGCGGTGTCCTTGTCCCTCTTTCTCCCCGAAAGTTCCTCCCGGGGCAGCTGGAAGCTATCAGCCACGGCTTCGATGATGACATCCGGACTGATTTCACCGACCGGGTACTCTTTGCTGCCGACGTCTTCGAGGGCTTTAGCGGCGACGTCCGTCGTCGGTGATGCTCTGAGGAGTCTGGCGAAGGCGACCACCCGGTTCAGCGAGCCCTCCAGCGCCCGGATGCTGGTCTGGGATTCATGGGCGATTAGCTCGAGGACGTCTTTACCGATGCTGACGCCTTTCTGCTTCGCCTTCGACTCCAGGATAGCCAGTCGCGTAGCGTAGTCCGGAGGCTGTATATCTACAATCAGTCCCCACTCGAACCGTGACCGTAATCGTTCCTCAAGCAGCGGCATAGACCTAGGAGGACAATCGCTGGTGATAACTATCTGCCGGTTGGTGTTATGCAGCTCGTTAAATGTATGGAAAAAGCTTTCCTCGGTCTGTTCTTTGCCGCTGATGAACTGGATATCGTCGATAAGCAGCATGCCGATGCTGCGGTATTTGTTGCGGAAATCCTCGGTGTTCTTCTCGCGCAGGGCGGTTACGAATTCGTTGGTGAACTGCTCGGCGCTGGTGCAGATAACGTTGATACGGTTGGCGGCGGCCTCCTGCCCGATGGCATGCAGGAGGTGCGTTTTGCCGAGGCCTGCACCGCCGTAAATGAATAAGGGATTGTAGGTACGCCCGGGGTTCCGGGCTACGGATAACGCGGCAGCACGCGCCATGCGGTTGCCTTCGCCCTCGACGAAGAGATCGAAAACATAATTGGGATTCAGCTTGGTATAAACGGGGTCGGGCTGCGGCATTACAGGTGAGGTGGTATCTGTTTTATGATTGTGGGACTTGCCGTTGACCTGAAATACTACCCGTACATCGGGCGAGATAAGACCGCTGAGGGCTTTTTCGATAAGGGAGCGCTGGTTCTTTTCCAGGTACTCCGCGGCGAAGGTGTTGGGAACGCCGATTACGAACTCGTTATCCCGGTAACTCAATCCGACCGTTTTTTTCAACCAGGTCCGATAGTTCGGTTTGCTGACCTGAACCTGGAGTTCACCCAGCGCTGTCTCCCAGATTTCCTGCGGTATTCGAGTTCGGGTAGAGTTCATAAAGGCGCTTGAGGTGCCCGCTTTTTTAGGTCACGGGCAAAAACCCCCCTCCTATAAAAGATGCAAGTACCCCTTGCTTTTATATCTGGATTAACCGCCGGTTCCGGCGGATTTAGTAACGAAAAGAGTTAACAGATATTGAAAAAACCAACAACCCATAGGATACTACCGGCCGCCGTCCCTTGGCAAACCTTTTAGGGGACAACGGCTGACCTGACAAAACTTTTTAAGGGGCGACAAGCATCTACTATCCCCCTTGAGACCTTAAAATCCCTGCCGTTTTTGTCGTTTTTCACAGGTCGTAAGCCTGAGATGAAAAAAGGTTGTTGAAATTTTTTATAAATGTTAGAATTTTTCATCTGGAGGCCTTAATTTGCGCGTCGTTTTTTTGGGTTCGCCCCGGTTCGCCGTTCCCTCTCTGGAGGCTTTAGCAACTAGCAAATATGATGTTGTTGCCGTGTATACCCAGCCGGATAGAGCCGCGGGTAGAGGCCGTACCCTGGTATCCCCTCCCGTCAAGGAAGCCGCCAGCAAGAAGGGACTGCCGGTGGTGCAGGCGGAGAGTTTCCAACCCACCGAAGCCCTAGCGGAGCTGGCCGGATATAAACCCGATGTTATCGTTATCTGTGCCTACGGTCAGATTCTACCACAGTCGGTTCTGGATATACCCCCTTACCAGTGCCTGAACGTTCACTTTTCCCTGCTGCCGCGGCACCGCGGCGCCTCGCCGGTAGCGGCGGCGATACTGGCTGGCGATGATTTTACCGGAGTTACCGTCCAGCTGGTCAGGAAAAAACTGGATACCGGTCCCATTCTGGCTGCCGCGGCCGTACCGATACTATCCGGAGATAATACCGGGACGCTGACCGATAAGCTGTCGGTCCTTGGCGCCAGCTTGCTTCTGGAGGCTCTGGAAGGATGGCGGCGTGGTGAAATCAAGCCGCGTGACCAGGATGAAGCCGCGGCGAGCTATTTTGGTCAAGTCAGTAAAGAAGACGGGGAGATTGACTGGCGCCAGCCGGCAGCAGCTATCTGGCGAAGGGTACGCGCCTTTTACCCCTGGCCCGGGTGTTACACCACCTGGCGCGGGAAAATATTGAAAATTATAGAGTCCGTACCCCTGACGGCAGATAAAACCGTTGGCGCCGGGGAGGTGACAGCCATAGCCGGTCAGGACGGGGGACTGGGTATCGGCACCGGAGAAGGTATTCTGGGAGTGCTCAAAGTCCAGCTTGAGGGCAAGCGTGTCATGGATGCTGCCGAGTTCCTCAGGGGGCAGCGGGACTTTATCGGGGCGGTGCTGCCCAGATAGCATATTGACGTAACTGCGCATGTGCGCATATGAGTAATTGTGGAAAATCCAGTATGTCTGGAGGTACTGCCGTTTTGCCGGAGGACCTGAGGAGTTTTAAAACACTGGTGGAGATAATCGCCCGTCTCCGCGCCCCGGACGGCTGCCCCTGGGACCGTCAGCAGACTCACCGGACCCTCCGGGCTAACCTGCTTTCGGAATGCTATGAGGTGCTTGAAGCCATAGACGGCGATGATTCCGCCGAGCTCTGTGAAGAACTCGGCGACCTTCTGTTGCAGATTGTACTGCATGCCCAGATAGCCAGGGACAACGGTGAGTTTGAGATAGCCGATGTTATCGAAAGCATCGCCACCAAGATAATCCACCGCCATCCCCATGTCTTCGGCTCCGGCAAAGCCGCCACCGCCGAGGAAGTCATGCATAACTGGGAAGCCCTCAAACGGGAGGAGAGACCCGGTGACGCCTCGGTTCTGGAAGGCGTGCCGAAGGATATGCCGGCCCTCGCCTACGCCTATGAAATATCCCGTAGGGCCGTAAGGGTGGGCTTTGAATGGGAGAATATCGATGGTGTTATTGACAAGCTCATTGAAGAGGTCAAAGAAATCAAAGAGGCAGTGAGCCCGGAAGAGAAGGCTCAGGAGCTGGGCGACCTGCTTTTTACGCTCGTCAATTACGCCCGGTGGCAGGGTGTCGACGCCGAATCGGCACTCCGCGAAGCCAACCGTAAATTCTATAAACGATTCACTTACATGGAACGGCTGTGCCGCGACCGCGGCTTGAGCCTGGACAAGCTTTCTCTCAAAGAGCTGGATGATTTATGGGAGGAGGCGAAGAGGGAGGTGAAATAGTATGGTCGGGGCGGGCGGGTTTGAACCGCCGACCTCCGCGTCCCGAACGCGGCGCGCTACCAGGCTGCGCTACGCCCCGCCAGCCTAATTATACACTGGCTTACCTCGCCCGGCAAATCTGTCTCCCCGGTTGATTTGCCTTTCTTATACTCTTACCCCTCCTAACCCCCTCGGTTGATATCTTTTCCCACCCCAGCCGCCCGGTACCTTAAAAGGCGTAGCCTGTCAAAGCCTCCTTTCCTTTCGCCTGCTTCATATGTGTTTTTGTTTACGGATAATTAATACCTTGTTAACGAATATTTATGCTTAGTATACGTAATGAGTAGTAGAATCTAATTAGCAAAACTCACGAAATGTACGTTCGAAACGTTAATATAGGGATTTAAAGCATAGCATCAGGGAATATTTATAGCTGAGTGTGACCTCGTGTCAGAAGGCAGCTGGCACGAGATGGATACGCTCGTTCGAGAGGAAGACTGGTATGAAAAATCTGAAAAAAGAAAAAACGTCGAAAAAAGTACAGGTAGAAGTGGCGGACTTTACCGGGCAGGACGGTGACAACAAGGCCGGGGCCGAAATCACGTCAAAGTCTGCCGTGTGGCAGGACCCCGGTACCGCTAAACTGATCGGCGGCCTGTTGAACAGAACGAAAGCCCGGATACGGCCGATGGTTGACCTGTGTCTTAAAGACGGTTTTTCGTATCAGGAAGCTGACGAAGTGTTAGGGACTTCGGGTAAACAGACTGTCCTGACTCTGGAAGCCCTTTCTAAAGAAGGGATTCTGCTGAAAGAAAAATTCCGGACGATACTGATTACCCCGACGGGTTCGGTCCAGCTAATGCCCGTAGAAAGGTGCCCCTACTGCGATTCGGGCAAGGTGTCCCGTGGTCAGTTAATCGAGCATTTCCACTGCGGCTTTATCGGTCTTGAGGAAGAATTTACCTCGGGCCTCAAGCAGGTCTGCCCTAAATGCCACCGTGAAATCAAGCTGATCGGTACCGACTACCGCAAACCGGGAGCGCGTTATGTCTGCAATGCCTGCCACGAAATATTTCCGTCGCCGGCAATAAAATGCCGCTGCCTTAAAACGGACGAAGTCTATTCCCTCGAAGAACTGCGCCGCGTTTCCCTTTATTCGTACCGCCTCAACGAGGCTTACCGCAAGAGGCTGGAGTTTGAGTTTGAGCCGAAAAAGCAGCTCGTCGATTGCCTGCAGCACCTGGGTTACACCGTCGATGAATCGGTCAGGGTCAAGGGGCGCTCGGGGGCTACCCACACTATCGACCTCCTCGCCAGCGTGGAAGACCCGATAACCAAGCACAGCGTTGCCATCGGCATACTGGCCGCGCCGAATGATGAAGCGGAAGTAAATATCGACCTGCTGTTCAGCTTCGATAGCAAGATATACGATGCCGGAATCGACAGCAAAATGGTCATCGCCGTTCCTGGGCTTAATCCGGAAGCCGCCAAGTTCGCCGAGAGGCAGGGCATCAGGGTTTACAGCCTGGACGAACTCCGGCACCTGACGTACGGAGAGGACGGCTTTGGCGAGACTGCCGATAACGGTAAAACGCCTTCCCGGGACTCGTCAGTCAAGCCCGACCTTGCCAGAATCGGTCCCAAGGGCTGGCTGAAATGGCTTCTGGAGAAGAAAGGCTATCGCGTCAAAGAGAAGTACAAGCTCAAAGGCAGGTCCGGAGCCGAGCATGTCCTGGACTTTTACGCCCAGAAAGACGACGGCATCATGAACCACGCTATTGCCGCGTGTGTCATAACCCAGGACAATTCTCCCGGGAATGACGTCAATATCGTTATCAAGTTCGACTCCGCCGCTTACGACGCCGGTATACGGGACAAGCTTATTATCAGCGTCCCCAGGCTGAGCCAGGAAGCCAGACGGTTTGCTGATTACCAGCGTATTAAAATCCTGGAAACCAAGGAGCTGGCTGATTTTTCCAGGCAGTACCTGGATGATACCGCGCGGGCTGAAGTATCCCGCTGATGCGTTACTGGAACGGGTAAAGTCCAATGTTAAAAACAGGTGTTATCACTGCTATAATCATCGGCCTTTTCGCTGCCTTCCTGATACTGATGCCTTCGCGCCAGTCTTTCCTTTCATATTCTGTGGGTGTGGGCTTGGCATTGTTCTTTATTATTCACTTCGTATTATCCGCCCGGGCGAAAAAGAAGCGTATCGGTTTGCTGGCATTCTGGATACCCGTGATAAGTCTTTCCTCTCTCTTTTTTCTCCTGCCGATTTTTTTCGCCGTCTCCCTGTATATTTGGAATGAGTTATCTGTATTTTCCTGGGTTCTGATTATAGGTCTGACGTTGGTTCTGTATTTCAACTTCATGGCATTGCCCCTGGTTATTTTTCATAAAATACGCGAAGAAAGAGCGTATCAGTCCGTTCCCTACCTTCCCTCTATCAGCGTCCTTATTCCTTCGTATAATGAGGAAAAAGTCCTCGCACGTACTCTGGAGACCGTCGTTGAAGCCGCGTATCCCGATAAAGAAGTCATCGTCATTGACGACGGCTCTACTGACCGTACCCTGCACATAGCCCGAAGCTTCAGCCATCGGGGCGTCAAAGTTATCCACCGGCCCAACGGCGGCAAGGCATCAGCCCTGAACCATGGCTTACTCTTTGCCCGCGGAAAGGTAATCGTCATCGTCGACGCCGATAGCCAGGTCTGTAAAAACACGTTTATAGAACTCGTTCAGCCTCTGCGTGACCCCGATGTGGCTGCCGTGGCGGGGAACATCAAGGTGCTCAACCGGGACAACTGGCTTACCAAATGCCAGGCCCTGGAATACATCATCAGTATAAATATATACCGTCGCGCTTTGGATGTGTTCGGCAGCGTTACCGTGGTACCCGGCGCCCTGGGTGCCTACCGGCGTGAAATCCTTGTCGGCGGCGGTCAGTATGACCCGGATACCCTGGTCGAGGATTTTGATGTCACCATCAAAGCCTTAAAGACCGGCAAAGTCGTACAGGCGAGCGGCAACGCCATCTCTTATACAGAAGCCCCGCAGAGAATCGTCGACCTCGTCAAGCAGCGTTTAAGGTGGTATCGCGGTAATTTCCAGACCCTGTGGAAACACCACGACGCGGCCGTAAACTCCAGGTACGGCTTTTTACAGAAACTCTCCTTCCCCTTCATGTTCATGTCCATGGTTTTTCTGCCTCTGGCCGGTATTGTTAATTTCGTTGCGGTTCTCTCGATCATTGCGCGAGGTGAGGGTCTGTTTATCTTACCGGCCTTTTTCTTTTTTTCTTTACTCCAGTTCATGCTGTCTCTTCTGGCTATCCACCTGGACGACGATGACTGGAAACTGGCGCTTTATTCCCCGTTGTTTATTTTCGGATATAAGCAGCTGTGTGATTTCGTCATAGCAAAAAGCCTGTTTGATGTCCTTTTCCGCAAGAGGCTGAGATGGACCAGCGTCAGGAGGACGGGAGCTCAGGTATCCGCTAAAATATCGTATAAAAGAGTTTAGCAGGGTACAAAACCAAGGTTAACATGGATACTATAATAGAGGTGAATTTTTATTCGCTAACCAAATTTGTGGTGGTCAATGAGGCTTAAAATCATTCTGGCTTTATGCCTGATGTTAATCATATTCGCGTTCGGCTGCATGAGTCCGGCCGGAGTAAAGCCTATACCCTTCCCTTCTCCTGCGCCAATACCGCCGCCCATCCTTTCCCCGGAATCCAGGCTTGTTACTATTTCCTTTGACGATGGTTATTACAACCAGTACGAGGTAGCTCTGCCGGTACTGGTGAAGCATGGCTTCCGGGCTTCTTTTGGCATTATTACCGACCATATCGGCGAGGGGCGCGGATTGGGGGAACGTATGGACAAAAAAGATATGCAGGAACTGGCTGAATGGGGCATGGATATAGCCTCCCATACCAAGACTCACCCCGACCTTACCGGAGACCTTTCCGACGGGGAATTGCGCCGTGAAATTATCGATTCCAAGCTGGACCTGGAAGAAATGGGTTTCACCGTCAAAACCATGCTATATCCTTATTACAAATGCAACGATAAGGTGATTGAGTATGTCCGCGAGGCGGGTTATGTCTGCGCCAGGGCAGGCTGGAGTAAGGAAATGGTATTCGACATTAATACCGATGAACCCGGTGCCAGGTACCGTATCAACGCCTGGTAGATTATGAACCAGGATATGGATACCTTCAAGCAGATTGTCGGCAGGGCGGGTCGTCATACCGTGGTATCCCTGGTGTATCACTTTATTACCTATGAAGGTCCCGAATCCACCTCTACTCCGGTGGCTAATTTCTACGAGCAGATGGCGTACCTGCACCGGAACGGTTTTACCGTCGTCCTCCTCCCCGAGCTTTTCCAGAACTGAAAAATTCACAGGCACCAACTGAATTCCCCCCCACCCCCGGTTGATATCTTTACCCTCCCGTGCCGCCCCGTATCATTTTCTACTTAGCCCGCAGGTTTCCAATACGTTGACATGGCGCAAACGTAACCCTACAATTACAGTTGAAGGGGGTTGTTTCACTGCATATGAAACATATAGTAACGTAAGTGAGTAACTGCGCAATTACGCTTTACCAAGAGTGAAATAAATAAGAAATAATATGAAATACCTGGTCTTGATAATAGACGGCGCCGCCGGCCTGCCCATACCGGAGAGAGGCGGCCGTACCTGCCTGGAACTGGCAAGGGCCCCCAATCTGGATGCTTTAGCATCGGAAGGCTCCGGCGGGCTGGTGCGTACCGTTCCCCCGGGCATGGAGGCAAGCAGCGCCTGCGCCTGCATGTCCGTGCTGGGCTATGACCCGAAAGTCTACTATAAAGGGCGCGCCTCTATAGAAGCCGGCAGTATGGGCATAGAGATAGGCGAGGGAGAGGTGGTCTATCGCTGTAATCTGGTGAATGTAAGTGACGGCGTGATGAACGATTACAGCGCCGGCCACATATCCACCGCGGAAGCCGCTGACATCATTAAAACGCTGGACGAGGAGCTCGGTGGTGATACAGTAGAGTTTTACCCGGGAGTCGGTTACCGGCATATCCTCAGGTTAAAAGGGCATGAAGATACTCTGAAAGCCGTCTGCACCCCACCCCACGATATACCCGGCAAACCGGTGCGTGACTATCTGCCGCGGGGAGAGGGCAGCGATTTCCTTCGCGATTTGATGGCGCGGGCGGAGCCGGTTCTCCAAGACCACCCCGTCAATAACGAACGTAAGCGCCAGGGCCTTTTACCGGCTACGGACATCTGGCTCTTCTGGGGCAGCGGTAGGCTGCCCGGCGTACCTTCTTTCAGGGAGGTATACGGACTCGACGCCGCCATGACCTCCGGCGTCGACCTTCTCAAGGGGCTGGCGAAGATAACGGGCATGGCGGTGCTGGACGTCCCCGGCGTTACCGACGGGCCCGATAACGATAACGCCGCCCAGATTGGCGGCGCCCTTGCGGCTCTGGAAAAGCATGACCTAGTTATCGTCCATATCGAAGCCCCGGACGAAGCCGGCCATAGCGGGTCTATCGAGGAAAAAGTAAAAGCCATCGAGAAAATCGATAGTGAGGTCGTCGTGCAGCTGCGCCGGTATCCGGACGACCTGCGGATCCTGGTTATGCCGGACCACCCCACCCCCATCGCCGTCCGCACCCATACGCCCGACCCCGTTCCGTTCCTGATATGGGGGAAGGGCGTTCAGGCTAACGGTATGAAGAGGTTTACCGAAGCCGAGGCGGAAAGTACTGGCGTTTTCCTCGAAGAAGGGTATAAAATAATGAGCAGGCTGATTAACGGGTAAGCTGCCATGCCGTCGCGGGAAGAAGAATACGGTGCGGCGAAGAGAGAAGCGCGGGGTACCGGCCTGTGCCCCTTCTGCGGCAGCCCCAAGGTGTACTATAACAAGCGCTTTAAGACCTGGCGGTGCGGCAAGTGTGAAAAGAGCTTTCCCTCGCCCAGCTACGGCGCCGGGGGTAAGCCGTCCTGGTGGCGAAAGTTGCTGGGGAGTAAGTGAGTAATTGCGCAATTGAGTAAAATATTAACATTACCGCTTTTACTTACCGTCATTCCCGCGAAAGCGGGAATCCAGCGGAGGGAAAGGGTGGCCTGGATTCTCGGGTCAAGCCCGAGAATGACAATACGAAAAGTATAGTTCAGTAAAGGTAAAATATGGCACTAATCGTCCAGAAATACGGCGGTTCATCGGTGGCGGACGCCGAAAAAATAAAAAACGTCGCCCGGCGCGTCATCAGGGCCCATACGGAAGGCAATCAAGTCGTCGTCGTCGTATCCGCTATGGGCGATACCACCGATGACTTAATCAGCCTGGCTTATCAGATAAACGAGTTCCCGGATAAGCGGGAACTTGACGTCCTGCTCTCCACCGGGGAGGTTGTCGCCAGCACCCTCCTGGCGATGGCGCTGCACGGCATGGGATACCCTGCCATCAGTCTCAGCGGCGCCCAGGCCGGCATCACGACGGATACCGCGTTCAGCAGCGCCCGGATTACCGATATCCGCCCCTCTCGCGTCATCAAGGAGCTGGAGAAAGGCAATATCGTCATCGTTGCCGGCTTTCAGGGCATTACCGAGGATATGGATATCACCACCCTGGGCAGGGGCGGCTCGGATACCACCGCCGTGGCACTGGCCGCTGCCCTTAAAGCCGAGATATGTGAGAGGTATACCGATGTCGACGGCATTTATACCACCGACCCGCGCCTTTTCCCCGGGGCGCGCAAGCTAACGGAAATTAGCTACGAAGAAATGCTGGAGATGGTAACCTACGGCTTTAAAGCCATCCACCCCCGCGCTGTCGAACTCGGCGAGTTGTTCAGCGTGCCCATCCTGGTAGCATCGAGCTTTAACGATAATCCCGGCACTCTAATTCATAAAGAGGTGTCTATGGAAGTACGTAATAAAGTAAGAGGAATCGCCCATGACCTGGACGTTGCCAAGATAACCGTGGTCGGCATTCCGGATCATCCCGGCATCGCCGCGGGGATATTCGTCCCCCTGGCGGAAGCCGGCGTCAGCGTCGATACAATCGTTCAGAATTCCAGCGTGGAGAATATCGCCGACCTTTCCTTCACGGTGGCCCGGAGCCAGCTGTCCGCAGCTATGGCTGTCGTCGAGCCGATAGCCAAATCAATCGGTGCCAGGGACTGCGTCAGTGATGACAATCTCGGCAAGGTCAGTATCATCGGCACCGGCATGCAGCACGCACCGGGCTACGCCGCCAGGATGTTCGATACGTTCAGTAAAGAGGACATCAACATCCAGCTTATCACGACTTCGGAAATAAGGATTACCTGCATCATCGCCGAGGACAGGGTTAAAGACGCGGTGCGGGCCCTCCACCACGCCTTCGAGCTGGAAACGGAGTGATAAAAGCTATTCGGCGGGACGTGTGATCAGCACCGATTTCGTGTAGACGAAGGCCACATTGCTCTGGAGCGTCCCGTTTATTGTCACCGGGTAAGGAATTTCATCACTGAAACCGCCGCCAATTAATGTCTGTTTGGTACTGGTGCTGGCACCGGGCAGGAGAGGCTTTGAAGGAGTCACGTCGAAAGTGTACTTGAACGGCCTGCCTGATACGCTTTCTAATTCGAGACTTGCCTCCAGGGAGATAACAGGTTCACCGGCAACGTTCTTCAAAGTAATCTCGACTATCGGCCCGCCGGGATTATACACAGGTTTTCCGTTCTCATAGGAAGAGGGAAGCGGGCCTAACGCAGTAACTATTTCAATCGGCTCTTCGCTGGTAGTAATTGATGGGGGCGGCAGGGTGGGTGTTGAACTCGGGGTTGCCGGACTGCTGCATCCGGATATCATCACGGAGAAAACAATAATCAACAGGATATCTGCTGACAGGAAGAAAGCCTTTCTCCTCAACCCTGCGTTCATCCGGAGTATTTTTAGACGGATACCACCTCTTTGACTTCGGGGATTTCCTGCTTTAGTATCCGTTCAATCCCGTTTTTCAGGGTTAACTTAGACATAGGGCAGCCGGCGCAGGCGCCGACCAGCTTAACTTTTACGGTCCCGTCGTCTTCTACCTCCACCAATTCCACGTTGCCTCCGTCCCTGACCAGGACCGGGCGTACCTTGGCGAGTACCTCTTCCACCTTATCTTGCATTTTGGGCTGTTCTCCTTTAGAATTTATAAAGGCCTCTAATTAAATTCTAGCTATAAACAGGATGTTTGTCAAACAGGGCAAATATTTGTTGAAATACCCCTTGTATGAATTCTTTTTATTGGTGTAGAATACTTAAAATTACATCAGCCGGTGGCAAGATAGATGAACCGCGATGATGAAAAACTGTTGAGGCTTAAGCAGCAGCGCAGCAAGGAAGCCGTTGACCTGGCTATGCAGGCGCGCTGGCAGGAGGCCGTCGACGTTAATAAGGAAATCATAGAGAGTTTTCCTCAGGATGTCGATACGTATAATCGTCTGGGCAGGGCTTTCATGGAGCTGGGGCAGTATACGGAAGCACGCAAGTCCTACGGACGGGCGGCGGAGCTTGACCCCTATAATGCCATCGCTGCCCGGAACCTCCGCCGCTTGAATGATTTAAAGGAATCGGGCAGCATTATCGTGGAAACGGACACCGTCGAGCCCCGGCACTTCCTCGAAGAAATCGGCAAGGCAGGGGTGGTAACGCTGATCGACCTGGTTCCCAAGGAAAAGCGCGCCATGATGGTAGCCGGCGATAAAGTCCACCTGAAGGTCGATGGCTCCTCTCTGAAGGTCGAAAATAGCCGGGGCGAGTATATGGGCAAGGTGGAGCCCAGGTACGCTCAGCGGCTCATCCGCCTGATAGTGGGCGGTAACCAGTATTCGGCATCGGTGGTGAAGTCGACCATGGACATGATGACGGTAATCATCCGCGAGACCTACCAGCACCCCAGCCAGGCAGGCAAGCTGTCCTTCCCGCCGCGCGGCATGGAGGAGTTCCGTTCCTACGGCAGCGATAAGCTGCTAAAGCTGGATTCGGAGGATGATGAGGAGGAGTCCGGGTATACCATAATCGGCGGAGATGAAATAGAAGTACTGCCGGAGGATTCCGGCGATGATGACGATGATACGGACGAGGACGATGAATAAGAGGAGACGAAGCTGATGACATCGGGCACGGTGAAGCCGGTATTTATAGAAGACCAGATGCGTACGTCGTATATCGATTACGCGATGACCGTCATCGTCTCGCGCGCCCTCCCGGACGTGCGTGACGGCTTAAAGCCGGTGCACCGGCGCATTCTCTACGCCATGAACGACATGGGCTTGAGGCCCAACGGACCGCACCGCAAGAGCGCCCGCATCGTCGGCGAGGTGCTGGGTAAATACCATCCCCACGGCGACTCCTCCGTTTATGACGCCATGGTGCGCATGGCGCAGGACTTCTCCATGCGTTATCCCCTGGTCGACGGACAGGGCAACTTCGGCAGCGTCGATGCCGACCCTCCCGCCGCCATGAGGTATACCGAAGCCCGCCTGGCGAAGATAGCCGAGGAAATGCTGGCGGACATCGATAAAGAGACCGTCGACTTCATGCCCAATTTCGATGACAGTCTCCAGGAGCCTACCGTCCTGCCTGCCCGGCTGCCCCAGCTGCTGGTAAACGGAAGCTCGGGCATCGCCGTCGGCATGGCTACCAATATACCCCCACATAATCTGGGCGAGGTCTGCGACGCCATCATCTGCCTTATTGATAATCCCCGGGCGGGCATCGATGAGCTCGGCAAGCATATTAAGGGTCCCGATTTTCCCACCGCCGGCATCATCCAGGGCGTCGAAGGCATCAGGAACGCCTATGCCACCGGGCACGGCAAGCTGGTGGTCCGGGCTAAAGCCCATATCAGCAGCGTCAGCACGGGCGGGCGCCAGCAGATAATCGTCAGCGAACTTCCCTATCAGACGAACAAAGCCGCTCTCATCGAGAGTATCGCCGAGCTGGTGCGCAACAAGAAAATCGAAGGTATCAGTGACCTCCGTGACGAGTCCGACCGCCAGGGAATGCGCATCGTCATCGAGCTGAAAAAGGAAGCCCAGCCGCCCAAGGTTCTGAATAATCTTTATAAATACACCACCATGCAGTCGTCCTTCTTCGTGAATATGCTGGCTCTGGTGGACGGCCAGCCCCGCGTTATCAGCCTCAAGGAGGCGCTGCAGGCGTTTATTGATTTCCGCCGCACCGTTGTTACCCGGCGTTCCCGCTACGAACTCAGGCAGGCCAGAGCCAGGGCGCACATTCTGGAAGGACTCCGGATAGCCCTCGACCACATCGATGCCGTAATCAAGACCATCCGCGAGTCCGAGACCGCCGAAGCCGCCCGGAAAAACCTGATGGACAACTTCGGACTCAGCCAGAACCAGGCGCAGGCTATCCTCGATATGCAGTTGCGGCGCCTTGCCAATCTGGAAAGAAAGAAAATCCAGGACGAATACGCCGGGCTCGTCAAGACCATCGCTTATCTGGAAGACCTGCTGGCAAACCCGAGGCGGATTCTCGTCCTGATAAAGGAAGAAGTCGCCGAGCTGAAGTCGAAATACGGGGACAAGCGCCGTACCGATATCCTCGAGCAGGGCGTCCTAGAGTTCACCGAGGAAGACCTTATCCCCCACGAAAAAGTGGTGGTCACCCTCAGTAGCCGCGGGTTTATCAAGAGAATTCCCTCGAAGACCTACCCGGCGCAGCACCGCGGCGGCGTCGGCAGGATAGGCCAGGTGACCAGAGAAGCCGACGCGGTCATGCTGCTGGTTGTGGCGGACACCCACGATGACCTCTTTTTCTTTACCGACCGCGGCAAGGTCTTTTATCTCAAGTGCCACGAGATACCCCCCGGCAGTACCCGCACTTCCAAGGGACTGGCTATCATCAACCTGCTGTCCATAGCCGATGGTGAGAGGGTTACCGCCATGGTAGCCACCACCGGTCTTATGAAGGGCACCTATATGGTCATGGCTACCAAACTCGGAGAGGTAAAAAAGACGGCGGTGGATAGGTTCACTGCCGTACGCAGCAGCGGCCTTATCGCCATGGACCTTGCCCCCAGCGATGAACTGGTTTCCGTCTCCCTGGCTACTGACAAGGACGAAGTCATTATCGTAACCCGTCAGGGGCAATCGATATGCTTCGACGTTGCCAGCCTGAGGTCCGCGTCACGTACCAGCGGCGGCGTCCGGGGTATCAAGCTGGCTAAGGGCGATACCGTCATCAGCATGGACAAGGTCGATCCGAAAGGCTATCTGCTGGTCGTCTCTTCGGGCGGCTACGGCAAGATAACCTCAATGGAAAAATACCCGCGGCAGCGCCGCGCCGGCAGCGGCGTACGCACGTTTAAAATTGTGGAAAAGACGGGCGACGTCACCGCCGCCAGGGTGGTTAGCGAAAGCCAGCAGGTGATGCTGATAACCGCCGAAGGCATGATGACCCGTACGCCGATTAAAGAACCCAAGCATGGTATCAGCACCCAGGGACGCAGTACCCAGGGCGTCCGTGTGATGGCCCTCGATGAGGGCGACCGCCTGGTGGCTATCACCACTTTCGACGAGTCTAAAGTCGGTTAGGCACAGTCTGTATTGTCATTCCCGCTAAGCTTGCCCCGTACTTGATACGGGGGCGGGAATCCAGAACCCACGCCCCCTCGGTTGTTATCTTTTACCACCCATGCCGCTTGTCCGCCGAAGCTTTAGCGTAGGCGGGCCCTCGCTTCATCTCCTGCTTAACCCGTGGATAATTCTGTGGCTAGTGTTTCCAGTATATCCGCGCAGCCTCCGCCCCGTAAATATTCGGCGTGGCCGCTGATGCTTTCAAACTTCCGCCCGACTATCTCCGAGCACTCGAATTTAAAGTCGGCAGGACCTTTTAGATATCTGTCAATCACGGCGTTAACTCTGGAATTGACTACTTTATCACCGACTCCCTCCCGGCTCCCTTTTATCCCCGTGAGCCATATGGCGGTTCCCAGCGCCCCGCAGCCGCCCCCGCTCAAGCCGATACCCCCCGCCAGTCCCGCCGCCATCACCGTATGCATCTCCGATACGCCGGTCTTTTGTGCCAGCACGGCCGCGCAGCTTACGGGGGGCGGGGGAACTTCGTTAAGCTTTTCGGAGAAAGCGTGGTTAATCTCACCGAATGCTTCCGGGGCGTATTGAACTGCCATGCGGAAGCAGCCTATGGGCCCGCCTTTGATAAAGAATTTCAGTAACTTAAGAGGCTGGATTTTACCCTGCATATTCATGTCGGTTATCTCGAGGCAGTCGATGCTGTTATAGCGTGCCGAGAAGGATTTCACTATCCTCCGGGCGGCGATTATTGCCGCGGTTTCGGCTTGCGGACCTGCCCCAAGGAGTCGGAACGACCGCGCCCCTCCGGCGAGCGCTGCGCCCCAGACCATGCCGCACTGGTAGCCGTGGTTCATTATGCCGCCCATGAGGGGCATGGCGGCGTGCTCCTCCAGTTCCAGAGGGTTATCGAATGAGAGGTCAACGACCCTGGTAAGCGTTTCTGATCAGGTACCCTTTTTCAGGAACGTGCCTACTATTCCTAACGATGATATCGCCATCTTATCTTCGGTCATCACGCCTCCTCTTGTTTTTGAACCTTCATACCGTTATGACCACGTGCCCCTTTTTATGTCCTTTTTCGACATACCGGTGAGCCTCGACAATCTGTTCCAGCGGATAGGTTCTATCTATAATTGTTTTGATTTTTCCCGCCTCAACAAGGTCTTTGAAAAAGACCAAATCTTCAATCTTTTGGTTCGCTATACCAAATTTTACTTTTTTACTGCTTGTCATTTTAGCCCATAGCATTTGCAGGAGAATTATCGGTCCCATGCCAACGGTAAGATAGACTCCTCTTTGCTTAAGCAGCTTTTTACAACGGGTAAATGTAGTCTTGTCTACGGCGTCAAAAATTATGTCATAACTCTCACCGCTTTTCGTAAAATCCTCTTTAGTGTAATCAATTACCTTGTCGGCCCCCAGAGATTTCACCATTTCCAGATTCGCGGTGCTGCATACACCGGTAACCTCTGCTCCGAAGTATTTAACGAGCTGTACCGCATATGTGCCCACTCCTCCGGAAGCTCCATAAACAAGGACTTTTTGTCCACTCTGGATATTTCCTTTTCTTAGGAAAAACAACGCAGTTACTGCCCCGAAAGGAATGGCAGTGGCTTCTCCAAAGGGCATATTGTTTGGCATTTTTACTATTATTCTATCTTCGGGTAGACACTTGTACTCTGCATAAGCGCCAGACCCCCAACCGGCAGATCCAAAGACCCGGTCACCTTCTTTAAACAGCCTGACGTCTTTACCAACCGAATCGATTTCCCCGGCCAGGTCAGCTCCCGGAATTTTTCTCCGTGGTCCTGTAAGTCCTAATGCTATTCGTGTGGGGAGCCATGACCAGGCGGGGACTGCCATACTCCGGTCAATAATATCCCCTGCTGTTACCGTTGTTGCGTGTACTTTAATCAGCACTTCATTAGCCTTGGGAACAGGTTTTTCTACGTCTTTGAGTTTTAGAACCTCTGGCGGCCCGTATTTAGTACATATAACCGCTTTCATAGTTACCAACATTTCATCTGATACGGCTACTAAAGATTTGAAAATAATACAATAACACACGCAATATGGCAAGGAAATATAATATTTGTTCTCTGAAAAATACCTACTTTCGTAAAGGAGGGAGACTGATAATCCGGCCCTTGCCGTCCCGTTTTTACCGGGTTAGACCTTGATACAGCCAAAAGTTGCTGTTGATTTTCGGGCTTGCCGCGCTTTTAAGATAAAATCCGGATAATTACTTTTTTTCTTTTTGTGCCGCTTCTATTTGTTTCAGCACTTCCGGCGGGACCTTGTATGTTGGCGTGGGGCCGGTGGCAATATACCAGATGGGGGTGTCTATTCTCCTGAAGTATATCGGGGCGTGTTTCATCCCGGCGGGCACAAAGACGGCGCAGCTCTTGGTGATAATATGCTTTTCGCCCTCCAGCCAGAACTCTACTTCTCCGCCTAAATCTCTGGGGTTTTCATGGCTGGTCCCGAGGAATATGATGTATTCATCGTAATCATGGGAGTGTTCAAAGGGAGGGCTGCCCTGACCGGTCGTTCCCATAAAGCTGGCTGCCATGAAATAGTAAGCCCCTTTAACCACTTCATCATCCACGTATATCGGGAACTTGACCAGGTCCGTGTCGATGTGGTGAGTATCGGTGGGTTTTGGCTCGGTAACGAAGTGTTTATCGTATTTGTTTTTTGCCATTTTCCGTCTCCTTTTTCAATGGGATTCGTAAACTGTATTTCGGTTACTGGCTATTTTTTCCACATGTATTTTCCAGTCCGCAGGCGTTACACGGGTTGTTCCGGCAGTCGGGCGTTTCCTGTCCCGCCCGGGCGCGCTCGTGTTCCCGCTTCAGAAAGTCGTCGCTGATGCCCGTATCGATGTGCGACCAGGGCAGTACCTCGTCGGTGGAGCGCTCGCGCCAGGCGTAAAAATCGGGGTCCAGACCGGCATCCTTGAACGCTTTGAGCCACTTTTCGAAGCTGAAGTGCTCGCTCCAGGCATCGAATTTGCAGCCGAGCTTCCAGGCAGTCCGGATGACCTTCCCCAGTCTGCGGTCGCCCCGCGCCAGCACCGCCTCGAGCAGGCTGGTCCTGGGGTCCTCCCATGATAATCTGGTGCCCCTTCGACTGAGCCCGTTCTGCAGAATCGCCTGCTTGGCTTGCAGCGACGTCTCGTTTTCCTGGGGACTCCACTGAAAGGGTGTATGCGGCTTGGGGACAAAAGTAGCCACGCTGACCCGCAGCGTCGGCTTTCTGCCGCCGGCTCTTCTGCCTTCGGCGCGGACTTTATCGACGAGGGTGACGATGCCTTCGACGTCTTCGAGGGTCTCGGTAGGCAGGCCGACCATGAAGTAGAGTTTCAGGCCGGTCCAGCCGCGTTCGAAGGCGGTAGCGGCGGTTTCCAGGAGGCTTTCTTCCTGTAGCGCCTTGTTGATTGCCCTTCTCAGTCGCTCGCTGCCGGCCTCGGGGGCGAAGGTAAGTCCCGTCCTGCCCCGCGTCGGGAGCGATTCCACGAGACTGACCGATGACTTGTCCAGGCGCAGGCTGGGCAGCGATATGGTGAGGTTGGGGTAACGCCGTACCAGCTTGTTCACCAGTCCGTCGATATCCGCGTAGTCGGAGGTGTTCAGCGACAGCAGCGAGACCTCGTCGTAGCCGCAGTTCGATATGAGGTCCCCGGCCGTCTGGATAACTTCCTCGTGGGGGCGCTCGCGTACGGGACGGTATATCATGCCGGCTTGGCAGAAGCGGCAGCCGCGACTGCACCCGCGCTGTATCTCGATGGTGCCACGGTCGTGTATCACTTCAATATAGGGTACTACCGGTCTTTCCGGCGGCGGGGGGAGCTTGGAAACCAGGCGTCGCTGGATTTTTGGTTCCGCTTCAGGGGCTATGGGCTTAATGCTTTTTATTAAAACGTCGGTAGAGTATGTTACATCGTACAAGCGGGGAATGTAGATACCGGGAACCGACGCCAGTCTGGGTAACAGCTTTGATTTCCCCATCCCTTTTCCCAGCCGGGAGTATACGTCGAGGAATTCCAGGATGACCTCCTCGCTATCGCCGATAACGAAAGCGTCGATAAAATCTGCCATCGGTTCCGGGTTGAGGCAGCAGCTCCCCCCGGCGATTACCAGCGGGTGTTCGTCGGTCCTTTCGGCGGCGAGGACGGGTATCCCGGCAAGGTCGAGCATATTGAGGACGTTGGTGTAGGTGAGTTCGTACCCCAGGGAAAACCCGATGATATCGAATTCTCCGAGCGGATGCTTGCTTTCCAGGCTGAAAAGGCGGATATCGCGCTGGCGTATGACCGACTCCATGTCCACCCAGGGGGCGTAAACCCTTTCGGCAAGGACGTCAGGCTGCCGGTTGAGTATATCGTAGAGAATCGGTATTGCCAGGTTGGACATGCCGATTTCGTACGTATCCGGGTAAGCCAGCGCTATTTTGACGGCGGTCTTG
>Ga0209427_10000359_pt1 | contig 47846 bp, 62 predicted proteins | sample DeeMarSWOR136_30_FD_187465 | JGI IMG/M metagenome (GOLD analysis project Ga0209427, IMG submission 187465) | Marine sediment microbial communities from White Oak River estuary, North Carolina - WOR-1-36_30 (SPAdes) (version 2) | ecosystem: Environmental > Aquatic > Marine > Intertidal zone >...
CTCCAGCGGCGCCAGCCTGGTCTGAATCCGGGCTACCAGGTTAAGGAAGCGGGGCTGGTCCGGATTGCCCACTGGCTCGGTATCATAGGTAGAGGAGACCTTGACCACCTTCACCCGCTGCGCTAGCAGTTCCAACGCCATGTTCAGGTTGTGCTGCCGGTCACCAAGGTTTGAGCCGAGACCGAGATAGACGTTAACCGGCTTATAATCAGCCTGCCGGGAAGAGCTAGTCCTTTTCATGCTGCCTTATTATATCACAGGGGCAGGGGGTGTTATTACCAGCCAACTGACACCCCTCTTTCTCTAAGCTGAGGTATGTAGATTTCGATTGATTCTTGACTCAATGGATTGTCATGAAGATAAAGAATTCTAAGGTCCATCAGTGAAACCAGAGGTGAGATATCACTGATCTGGTTGTTACCAAGGTTGAGATGGTCGAGGTTAGTCAGGGAAGTCAGCGGCGAAACATCCGTTATCTCATTCCCCCCAAGATATAGGCTGTGGAGGTTAGTCAACGAGGACAGAGGTGAGATGTCGGTTATCTGGTTCTCCCCAAGGAATAGGCGATCAAGGTTAGTCAACGAAGCCAGAGGTGAAATATCAGTTATTTGGTTACCCATAAGCATGAGGGTGGTGATATTGGTTAAGCGGGATAAAGGTGAGACGTCGCTTATCTGATTATCATTCAGGCCTAGCCAGTTCAGATTAGTCAGGGAAGCTAGAGGCGAGAGGTGGTTTATCTGATTGTCATAGAGTTGTAGAGATGTGAGATTAGGCAGTGAAGCCAGAGGTGAGAGGTCGCTTATCTGGTTATAACCGAGCACCAGTGTTTCAAGGTTGTTTATTGAAGCCAGAGGTGAGAGGTCGCTCACCTGGGCAGTCTCGAGCCATAGCCCTGTTAGGTTAACACAATACTCTAATCCTGTAAGGTTGGTAATATCACTATATGGGTCATAATAGTTAATCTCAAGCCCAATAATCCCTTCAAGGTCTGTAGAGAGCAAGACTCCTTCGGGCTTGTCTAGTTCATCCCTGATAGCTGCCTCAAGCTCAGGGTCGGGGATTTGCACCTCTCTGGGAGCACACACAACGAGTACGCCTCTCTCTTCAAGCTGGGGGACATAGACCTCTAACGAGGTGCTGCTTAAGGGATTATCCATAAGATACAGCGTCTTTAGTTCGGCCAGCGAGAGCAGGGGAGAGATGTCACTTACCTGGTTACCATTCAAGTTCAGCCAGGTCAGGTCAGTTAGTGAAACCAGTGGTGAGACATCACTTATCTGGTTGCCATTAAGCCAAAGCACCATAAGGTTATCACAATATTCCAGACCAGTAAGGTCGGTGATTTCTCTGTGCTCAGCTTCGATTTCTGTTAGTCCTTCGAGGTCTGAAGTAAGGATGGCACCCTCGGGCTTGTTAATAGCCTCCCTGATGACTGCTTCGAGATTTGTGTCGGGGAAATTGACCACTTCAGGGCCGCAAGCCAGGGGCACACTGCTTACTAGGGAAAGGAGTACTGTTATTAAAGTAATATTTACCAGCCGCATTGTGTATCGTCTGTTGATGACCATTGCTATACGTCTGTAGTACGCAAACGATAGCACTTGGACCATAGGCTGTCAATACCCGGAATTAGATAGGCTCGGCCTTCAATAATAGCCCTGTTATCCTTATTCCTGAAGGTATATGTATGGCGTTTATCATGATAGTCGTAGTGTGCTAATTTCCCGCATATTCCCTGCGCTCAAAAATAGTTGACATAGAATTAAATAAAATGGTACTATTTTATGTTTGGCTTTCTTATCCAGTTGAGGCTAAGCAGGTTGAAGATTAGGTCTTCATCTGCTATAGTTTATTCCAGTATGGATGGGCTAAGGCTCATCCATTAAATTGTGGAGGAATAAAAAGAGAATTGCCAACTATAAGTCAGCTTGTGCGTAAAGGACGCCGGTCGAGCAGGGGGAAGTCGAAGACTCCGGCCCTGCACTATGGCTATAATGCCCTGAAGAACCGGATGTGGTGGGGGGGTGGCTCTCCACAGAAGCGGGGGGTCTGTGTCCAGGTGAAGACCACCACCCCGAGGAAGCCGAATTCGGCATTGCGTAAGATAGCCAGGGTGCGGTTGACCAACGGGATGGAGGTAACCGCCTATATCCCGGGGGAGGGGCATGAGTTACAGGAGCACTCGGCAGTGTTAGTCCGCGGGGGGCGGGTCAAAGACCTGCCCGGTGTCCGCTACCATATTGTGCGGGGGGCACTGGATTCCGACGGTGTTGTGGGTCGCCGCAAGGGGCGCAGTAAATACGGTGCCAAGCGTCCCAGGGCTGCGGTTGAGATTGAATAGGAGAGACGATGTCTAGGCGGGCTCGAGTGATAAAAAGACCGCAGGTTCGGCCTGATGCCAAGTATCAGAGCATGGTCTTGGCCAAGCTGATAAATAAGGTTATGCTTCACGGGAAAAAGAGCACAGCCGAGCGGATTGTTTACGGAGCTCTGGACATCATGGAACAGCATGGCTCCAAGTCACCGCTTACGGACACGGAGCTGGCAATAAAGAACGTTACCCCTCAGCTCAAGGTTAAGTCGCGTCGCGTTGGCGGCGCAACCTACCAGGTGCCGGTGGAGGTCAGCCAGACAGTGGGTCTGTCACTGGCCTTGCGCTGGCTGGTGGAATCGGCCAGGGCGCGGAGTGGGAAGTCGATGGCAGAGAAACTGGCCGCAGAACTCAGTGACGCCTCAAAAGGGCAGGGGGTCACGGTAAAAAAGCGTGACGATACCCATCGTATGGCTGAAGCCAACAGGGCCTTTGCCCACTATCGATGGTGAGAGGTGGTCCACGATTAGTCGCAACTCAAGCACTATGATAAGGGGTACTATGCCCAGGAGTTTTTCGCTAGAGCGAATACGGAACATAGGGATTATCGCTCATATTGACGCTGGGAAGACCACCGCCACTGAGCGTATCCTCTATTACACCGGGCTGACCTATAAAATCGGCGAGGTGGATGACGGCACGGCTGTAATGGACTGGATGGAGCAGGAAAGGGAGCGCGGTATTACCATTACGGCGGCAGCGATAACATGCTACTGGCGGGACCACCGCATCAACATTATCGATACGCCGGGGCATGTGGACTTCACCGCCGAGGTCGAGCGTTCTCTCAGGGTGCTGGACGGCGGGGTGGTGCTCTTTGATGGCGTTGCCGGTGTCGAGGCGCAGTCAGAAACAGTATGGCGGCAGGCCGATAGGTACCGGGTACCCAGAATTTGCTTTGTTAACAAGATGGAGCGGATTGGTGCCGATTTTTATCGGACCGTCTCTATGATAAAGAGCCGGCTTGGAGCCAGACCCCTGCCGGTGCAACTGCCCATTAATTCGGGGGAGGCATTTGGGGGCATTATTGACCTCATCGAGAACAAAGCCTGGGCCTTCGACGATGACCCGAAGGCGCTGCCACAAGAGATAGCTATTCCTGAATCAGAGCAGGCACGATGTGCCGAATACCGTCGGGCGATGATAGAGAGGCTGGCTGAGATTGATGACCATATCTTGATGGCTTACCTTGATGGTGGTGAAATCATGGCCTCGGACCTGAGGCAGGCCGTAAGGCAGGCCACCCTGGCGGATAAAGTGGTACCGGTCCTTTGTGGTAGTGCCCTGAGGAATATGGGTATCCGCAAGCTGCTGGATGCGATTGTGGACTATTTGCCATCCCCTGTTGATATGCCCCCGGTGCAGGCGACTGATACCAAGATGGGTATTCAGGTTACCCGTCCCGCTACGGATGAGGCCCCGTTTTCGGCATTGGCCTTCAAGGTTGTTACTGACCCCTACATGGGCAGGCTTGTCTATTTCCGGGTATACTCTGGCAGGGTAAAGGCCGGGGCCCAGATTTATAATTCAACTCGCAGTCAAAGCGAGCGCATTGGCCGATTGCTCCTGATGCATGCCAATCGGCGTGAAGAGATTGATGTTGCTGATACCGGCGCCATCGTGGCTACAGTGGGCCTCAAGAACACCTTCACCGGTGATACCCTGTGCCAGTCGAACCAGCCGGTGCTTCTGGAGTCGATTCGTTTTCCCGAGCCGGTACTTTCGGTGGCAATCGAACCGAGGACCAGGGCTGACCAGGACAGGATGGGAGAGTCCCTCCGTAAGCTGACCGAGGAGGACCCTACTTTTAAAGTCAACTTCAACGAGGAAACAGGGCAAACAGTCGTTGCCGGTATGGGTGAGCTTCACCTTGAGGTGATTGTACACAGGCTGCTGGCCGAGTTCGGGTTGGCGGTGAAGGTGGGCAGGCCGAGGGTTGCTTACAAGGAAACAATTACTCTTCCAGCACAGGGTGAGGGCAGGTTTGTCCGGCAGACAGGGGGGCATGGGCAGTATGGCCATGTCATCATCGAGCTGGAACCGATGGAGCGCGGCGGTGGTTTTGCATTCACCAACCGAATCCGCGGAGTGGCCATTCCTAAGCAATTTGTTCCGGCGGTTGAGGCCGGCATCAAAGAGGCCCTGGAGACTGGAGTGGTTGCTGGCTACCCGATGATTGATGTCAGGATAGCACTGGTTGATGGCAGCTACCACGAAGTTGATTCTTCAGAGCTTGCCTTCAGGATAGCCGGTTCAATGGCTCTTAAAAACGGTGTCCGCAAGGCGAAACCTGTCCTGCTTGAGCCGATAATGAAGCTTGAGGTGGTCACGCCCAAGGAGTTTCTTGGTGATATAATTGGCGATTTGAGTGCTAAGAGGGGAAAGATAGAGTTGATTGAGACCCACAGCGAAACGTGTATCGTCCAATCACTTCTGCCTCTGGTGGAGACCTTCGGTTATGCCACCAGTCTGCGGTCGCAGACACAGGGTAGGGCTACCCATTCCCTGGAGTTTCACAGCTACCAGGAGCTGCCGGGTGAGATGGTGGAACAGATTAAGGATACAGCAGGATTTGTGAAGTATGCCTAAGCAAAAGATTCGTATCAAGCTCAAGGGTTTTGACCATAAGCTGGTTGACCAGTCTGCTCAGCAGATTGTCGAGACGGTGGAGCAAACGGGCGCTGTGGTTGTCGGGCCGATACCACTGCCGACTCACATTAAAAAGTTCAGTGTCATCCGCTCCCCCTTTATCGATAAGGACTCCCAGGAGCAGTTTGAAATCAGAACGCATAAACGCCTGATTGATATCGTCGAGACTACCTCGAAGACGATAGATTCTCTGACCAAGCTGAATCTACCGTCCGGGGTGGAACTTGATATTAAGCTGTAGCGCAAGTTGGTCTTTGACCGGGTGAGAGATGTTTTCAGGCATCATCGGTAGGAAGTTAGGCATGAGCCAGGTATTCCGTGAGGACGGCAAAGTCGAGGCAGTGACTGCTGTCGAGGCGGGGCCGTGCTGTGTGGTTCAGGTCAAGACAGAGGACAAGGACGGATACAGCTCCGTCCAGCTTGGATTCGGCGAGGCAAAGCGAGTTAACTCACCGCAGAAGGGACATCTTAAGGAACTGGGGCAGTACCGGTATCTCCGTGAGTTCAGGGTGGATGATGATGAGACCCTTCAGGTGGGTGACAAGGTTGACGTTAGCCTGTTCCAGGCGGGTGACCTGGTTGATGTTACTGGGATATCTAAGAGTAAGGGCTTTGCCGGAGTGGTGAAACGGCACCATTTCCGTGGCGGACCAAAAACACACGGACAGTCCGACCGGCACCGTGCCCCGGGTTCGATTGGGGCAACAACGACGCCGGGGCGGGTATTGAAGGGTACGCGGATGGCTGGCCGTATGGGTGCCGACCAGGTGACGGTGCGCAATCTGGAGGTATTCCAGGCGGATCCGGAGCGTAACCTGTTACTGGTTAAAGGTGCAGTGCCCGGGCGCAAGAATGGGTTACTGCTGATAAGAAAATCGCGCGAGGGGAAGTAGATAGGTGCAGGTCCCGGTATATGGGTTGACTGGAGAAGTCGTTGATAATATAGAAATCAGCGACCATGTCTTTGACGTACCATTCAACGAAGCGGTGGTGCATCAGGCAGTAGTCCGGCAACGGGCTAATGCCCGTCAGGGCACGGCCAGCGCCAAGACTCGTGGTGAGGTTGTCGGCAGTACGCGGAAGCTGTACCGGCAGAAGGGAACGGGTTATGCCCGGGCAGGCAGTGTTAAGTCGCCTTTGCGACGTGGTGGAGGTATCACCTTTGGTCCCAAGCCGAGGAGCTACCGGCAGGCGATGCCGAAAAAGATGCGGCGGCTCGCGCTGAGGTGTGCCCTCTCTGCCAAGGCCAGAGACGGAGAGCTGACAGTTCTGGAATCACTGACACTGGATGAACCAAAGAGCAAGGAGATGGCCCAGGTTCTGAGGGCGCTCAACGTAAACTCCACTGCCCTCGTCGTCACCTCGGAAGCGAAGGCCAATGTGGTAAAATCAGCCCGTAACCTGCCGGGAATTCAGACCCGGCCGGCCGATGTCCTTAACGTGGTTGATGTCCTCTCCAGTAAGACGTTGCTGATGGAGGTGGCGGCAGTACGCCGCGCCGAGCAGCTCTGGGGAGAGAAATCACCTGAGGAGGGTGAGTAATGCATCTTTATGAGGTATTGCGCCGTCCTCTGGTGACGGAGAAGAACGCAGTACTGCAGATGGAAGGCAAGTATGCCTTTGAGGTAGCCGGTGGGGCTACCAAACCGCAGATTAGGCAGGCTGTGGAAACAGCCTTTAAGGTGAAGGTTACCGGGGTTAACGTGATGACAATGCCCGGCAAAGAACGCAGAGTCGGGAGGCGTCATGTGAGGACACCATCCTGGAAGAAGGCGATTGTTACGCTCGAGCCGGGTAACCGGATAGAGCTATTTGAGAATGTGTAGGTATAAGGGGGCCGTGTGGCACTAAAGACATATCGTCCAACCTCGCCCGGTAGACGGGCCATGTCTGGCTCCAGCTTCGAAGAGATAACCAAATCGAAGCCGGAGAAGTCGTTACTGCGGCCTTTGAAGAAGAGAGCGGGGCGTAATAACCAGGGGCGAATAACGGTGCGTCACCGGGGTGGTGGTGCCAAGCGTCAGCTACGTATCATTGATTTCAAGCGGGATAAAGTCGGTGTTCCCGGTCGGGTAGCGACGATTGAGTATGACCCAAATCGTTCGGCGAGGATTGCCCTCATCCACTATTTGGATGGAGACAAGCGTTATATTCTGGCTCCGGTCGGCTTGAGTGTTAATGATATGGTGAAGGCCGGTCCTGAGGCTGAGATAAGACCGGGGAATTCCCTGCCCTTGAAGTCAATCCCAACCGGAACCTCGATACATAACATTGAGTTAAAAGCGGGCAAAGGAGGTCAACTGGTGCGTGGTGCTGGGGCATCTGCCCAGTTACTTGCCAAGGAAGGTGATTATGCTCACGTGCGGTTGCCCTCTGGTGAGGTACGCTTGATTCGCAGCGAATGTATGGCTACTATAGGCCAGGTGGGTAATGTTGAACATCAGGGAATTAAGCTGGGCAAGGCCGGCCGGAAGCGATGGCTTGGCTGGCGACCAACGGTAAGGGGCTCGGCAATGACCCCCCGAGACCACCCTCATGGTGGTGGCGAAGGAAGGAGTCCGGTGGGCTTGCCGGGGCCTAAAACGCCATGGGGTAAGCCGGCCCTGGGCTATAAAACAAGAAAGAACAGGGCTACGGACAGTCTGATTGTCAGACGCCGGAGGACGAAGTAAATTGTCAAGATCAACTAAAAAAGGACCAGCTGTCGATGCCAAGCTTCTGAAGAAGGTGGAGGCAGTCAATCTCTCTGGTGAGAAAACGGTGATACGGACATGGTCTCGCTGGTGCACCATCCTGCCAGAGATGGTGGGACTTACCATCGGGGTGCATGATGGGCGGAGACATGTTCCTATCTTCATTACAGAGAACATGGTGGGTCACAAGCTGGGTGAGTTCGCTCAGACCCGGACCTTCCGTGGACATTCTGCCAAGGCAGAGACAACTGTTCAGAGACGGAGAAGGTAGGCTAGGCAGGAAATAAGGTGGAAGTAAAGTCGGTTGCCAAGAATACGGGCGTGCCGGCTCACAAGATGCGGCGCCTGGTAGATATGGTAAGAGGAAAATCGGTGGATGAAGCACTCACGTTGCTGAAGTTCGCTCCCTCCCCGAGTGCCCGGATTGTGGCCAAGGTGGTGAAGGCCGCTACGGCAGATGCTGAGAATGTCTACCAGATACCGTCTGCGGAACTCAGGATTGTCGGTATCTTTGCGGATGATGCGCTAACTCTGAAAAGGTATCGTGCTGGTGCCCGTAGGCGGGTCAAACATATTTTGAAGAGGTCCAGTCATATTACGGTTATCGTTGGAGAGCAGGAGGCTTAAGTCTTAATGGGACATAAAGTCCACCCCACAGGTTTCAGGCTTGGTGTGATACGCGATTGGGATGCCAAGTGGTATGCCGACCGGCATTACATGGAGTACCTGCAGGAAGACCTCAAGCTTCGTGAGGTTGTGGAATCAATGTATCCTGAGGCTGGTGTCTCCACTGTTGAAATTGACCGCCAGGCAAACAATGTGTCCATGACTATCCATACTGCTCGTCCCGGCATTCTTATCGGTCGTGGCGGGCAACGGGTTGATGAGTTGAGAGCCAAGCTTGAGGACCTCGTCGGGAAGCGGGTCCAGCTGAACATTCGGGAGATTCCGCAGCCGGAGCTTGATGCTTATCTAGTGGCGAGAAACGTGGCTGACCAGATTGAGCGCCGGCTTGCCTACCGAAGGACCCTGAATCAAGCAATTCTTCGGTCGATGCAGGCAGGAGCCAAGGGGATAAAAATCAGTTGCGCTGGCAGATTAGATGGTGCCGAGATTGCCCGGCGTGTCACGATGCACAGGGGGCAGGTACCCCTGCATACCCTGAGAGCTGATATTGACTATGGATTTGCCGAAGCACGTACCACTATGGGCAGGATCGGTGTCAAGGTCTGGTTGTATAGAGGGGACGTGCTGCCGGTACCTAAGGAGGTCGAGGAAGAGGCCATTGCTGAGTATGTAGAGACGGTGGCTGTCCCGTCGGCTGAGGGGGAGGTTGTTGAAGCACCTGCCCTTGTGTCTGAAGAGCCATCTCCAGTAGAGCCTGCTGTAGTAGAGACTGTGGAACCGGTGGTTGAAGCTGCTGTTGAGGCAGAGGCGACTGCTGAAGTGGAGGCCGAGGTTGTAGAGGCTGAGGCCGAGCCTGTGGCTGAAGCGGACGAGAAACCGGCTGAGGCTAAGCCAGCAGCCAAGAGGCGTACCAGAAAGGCGGTCCCGGCAAAGGCAGAGACGACTACTGAAGTGGAGGCCGAGGCTGTAGAGGCTGAGGCCGAGACTGTGGCTGAAGCGGAGGAGAAACCGGCTGAAGCCAAGCCGGCGGTAAAGAGGCGCACCAGAAAGGCAGCCCTGGCAAAGGCAGAGACGACTACTGAAGTGGAGGCCGAGGCTGTAGAGGTTGAGGCCGAGACTGTGGCTGAAGCGGAGGAGAAACCGGCTGAAGCTAAACCGGCGGTAAAGAGGCGCACCAGAAAGGCAGCGCCGAAGGCTGAGGTAGAGGAGGCAAAGGAGACGCCGGCGGAAGGTGACGCCACTACGGAGGAGCCTGCCGCAGCAGAGTCGGCTGAGAGCCAGGGAGATAGCGATGCTACAACCTAAGCGAGTTAAGTTTCGTAAGACTCACAAGGGGAGGCGTGGTGGCAAAGCGAACGCTGGAAATACGGTTATTTTTGGGGATTTTGCACTGGTAGCAGAACAGTCCGCCTGGGTAACGGCCCGTCAGATTGAGGCGGCCCGGCGGGCGATGACACGCCATGTACGTCGTGGTGGTAAAATCTGGATACGTATTTTCCCTGATAAATCGGTGACGAAGAAGGCAGCTGAGACCCGAATGGGCTCGGGTAAAGGTGCCCCCGACCACTGGGTGGCTGTCGTTAAACCGGGCAGGGTAATGTTTGAGATGGCCGGTGTTGCTGAGGATGTTGCCAAGGAGGCGATGCGTCTGGCGTCACACAAGTTGCCGCTAAAAGTACGGTTTGTAACTAGGCAGGCCCGCGGCGTTGGGGCCAGACCAGAAACCAAGGAGCTGGTACAGGTTTGAAGGTTGAAGAGATGCGAGCCCTAAGCCCAGGAGAACTGACGAGGCAATTGGAAGCGGCCCGTCGGGAGCTTTTTGACCTTCGCTTTCGAGCGGCCACCAAGCAACTGGTGAACCATCGGGAGATTCCGAGGGTTAAGAGAGATATTGCCAGAATGCAGACGGTACTGAGAGAATGGGAGTTGGCACAGAGTGACTCTGCGGAGTAGGACTATCGATTCGGCATGGTGATTTGCCGAGACCGGAGAAGGGCCTAATCTATGGAGAGAAAACGAAAGAGCAGGCTTGGCCAAGTAGTAAGCAACAAGATGGATAAGACTGTGGTGGTGACCGTGGAAACACGCCGGCATCACCCGGTGTATAAGAAGTCCGTTCGCAGGATTACCCGCTACAAGGTACATGACGAAAAGAATGAGTGTCAGCCGGGTGATATTGTCCGGTTGGAGGAGACCCGCCCCCTGTCTAAGGAGAAGCGGTGGCGGGTGGTAGAGATAGTTACCAAGGCAGAGCAGATAGAGGTCAGGCCGGAAGAACTGGAAGCCCAGCCTGAGGAAGCCGTTACTGAGGCAGAGGAAGTCGTTGCTGATAATGTGCCTGAGGAAGAGACTGAAGACTGATATGGCGATAGTGTGAAGTGATCCAGTCTAATACCAGACTCAAGGTAGCGGATAATACCGGTGCTCGGCAGATGATGTGCATCGGTGTATTGGGCGGCACAGGGAAAAAATATGCCCGTGTCGGTGATGTAATCGTGGGGTCTATCAAACGGGCTATCCCGGGGGGTGCTGTAAAGGGTGGCGATGTTGTCCGGGCGGTTATTATTCGTACCGCTAAGCCCTACCGGCGCCCGGATGGCTCGTACATCAGGTTTGACGAGAATGCTGCCGTAATTCTTACCGATAAAAATAATCCGCGGGGGACCCGGATATTTGGTCCGGTGGCCAGGGAACTAAGGGAGAAGAACTTCACCAAGATAATTTCCCTGGCTCCTGAAGTTTTGTGAGGAAGACTGCGCTGTGAAGATTAGAAAGAACGACAACGTGCTGGTTGTCACCGGCAAAGACAAGGGGAAGAAGGGTAGGGTACGGTTTGCCTATCCCAAGAAGAACCGTATACTGGTCGAAGGTGTTAACTTCATCAAGATGCACAGTCGGGCCAGGGCGCAGATGAGACAGGCTGGCATTATTGAGCGAGAAGCACCGATTAATGTGTCGAACGTAATGCTCGTCTGCAGCCGCTGCAATCGGCCGGTAAGGGTTGGATTCCGCAAGTTGGAAGACGGACGCAAGGTACGTATTTGTCGGGCTTGTAATGAGGTAGTTGACTAGATGTCGGGGTTGAAGGAAAGATATAGGCAAGATATTGTTCCTCGTCTGATGGAGCTCGGTGGCTACCGGAATGTTATGCAGGTGCCCAGGCTGGAGAAGGTTGTTGTTGGTATTGGTCTGGGGGAAGCCATCCAAAACGCGCGGGCACTGGAGGGCGCAGAGCAAGACCTGCCGGCTATTACCGGACAGAAACCAATTATCACTCGTGCTAAGAGGTCAGTCGCCGCTTTCAGATTGCGGACAGGGATGCCGATTGGGCTAAAGGTAACTCTGCGGAAAGACCGTATGTATGATTTCATTGAGCGGTTGATAGGTGTTGTCCTGCCTCGTATCAGGGAGTTTCGCGGTGTCCCCAGGGATTCCTTTGATGGCCATGGTAATTACACTCTGGGATTTAGAGAGCAGACCGTTTTCCCCGAGATTGACTATGATAAGATTGATAAAGTACGAGGGCTGGAAATAACAATCGTTACGACTGCTAAGACAGACGAAGAGGGCAGGCAGCTTCTGGAATTGTTCGGCATGCCTTTCAGCCGGGATTGAACGGAGTTAGATGGCTAAAAAGTCGGAAATTGCCAAGTGGAGACGGCCACCAAAGTACAAGGTACAGTTTCACAATAGGTGCCATTTGTGTGGTCGACCCCGCGCTTACATGCGTAAGTTTGGTCTGTGTCGTATCTGCTTCCGGGAACTGGCCCTGGCCGGTAAGATTCCGGGAGTGAGGAAATCGAGCTGGTAAGATATATTCGGAGGGGGTAAGGGTGACTGTTACTGACCCAATCGCCGATATGTTAACCCGGGTGCGCAACGCGGTCATGGTGAGGCATGATTCAGTGCTGATACCTTCATCGAAGATGAAGCTGGCTATCGCCAGTATCCTCAAGGATGAGGGCTTTATCAGCGATTATGAGGTAGTTCGGGATAAGACGCAGCGGGTTATCAAGGTTCACCTCAAGTATCGGGACAGAAATGAGCCAGTCATTTCCGGACTGGAGCGTGTCAGTAAGCCCGGCCTGAGGGTATATGTCCAGAAAAAAGAAATCCCCCGTGTTTACGGCGGGCTGGGGATTGCGATACTGTCGACCCCTGAGGGAGTGATGACTGGTCAGCAGGCGTGGCGGCGGGGGGTCGGTGGCGAGCTGCTGTGCTACATATGGTGAGTTCCTGGAGTAGTATCAATGTCTAGGATAGGGAAGATGCCGATACCGGTGCCTGAGGGGGTATCGGTGGACATAAATAAAGGCGAGGTCACTGTGAAGGGACCCAAGGGAGAACTGCGGCGCCAGTTCAATCCGGTGATGTTGATTGAAAAGAGAGAGGATATCCTGACAGTATCGCGTCCCAGTGATGAGCGGATGCACCGTGCCTTGCATGGGCTGACGCGGAGCCTTCTCGCCAACATGGTGGAAGGGGTGACGAAAGGCTGTGAAAGGACTCTGGAGATTGTAGGTGTCGGCTATCGAGCTGAGAAGAAGGGGGACAACCTGGTAATCAACATTGGTTTTTCCCACCCGGTTGAGGTAAAGCCTTTGCCGGGCATAACACTGGAGGTTGTGGGGAACAATCGTATAAATGTTACCGGGATTGACAAGGAAGTGGTTGGTGAGATGGCAGCCCGAATCAGGGCAATTCGCCCACCTGATGCTTACAAGGGTAAGGGTATCCGCTACAGCGAAGAAGTAGTCCGTTTAAAACCAGGTAAGGCTGGTAAGGCGATAGGGAGAGGATAAGTGGGGCCAAAACACCGAAGGGTTGCTCGTATTCGGCGGCATGCCCGGGTCAGGGCGAAGGTGAAAGGTACTGTCACCCGGCCGCGCTTGTGTGTGTTTCGTAGCCTGAACCATATCTATGCTCAGGTCATCGATGATACTATCGGTCATACCGTGGTGGCGGCATCAACTCTTGACCAGGAGATAAAGAGTGAGCTGGACGGTAAGGCCAAAACGGATAAGTCCGGGCTTGTTGGAACGCTGATAGCGAAACGAGCATTGGCTAAAGGGATAGATCAGGTTGCCTTTGACCGCGGCGGCTTCAAGTACCATGGTCGGGTCAAGGCACTAGCTGAGGCCGCTCGTAAGGAGGGACTCAAGCTCTGAGGGGAGTGGTAATAGATAGACTATGGTAGTGCTAAGAAAAATAGATCCTGCTGACCTGGTGCTGACTGACAAGCTGATATACATTAACCGTGTTGCTAAGGTGGTGCAGGGGGGTAAGCGCCTCAGCTTTAGTGCTCTGGTGGTGACTGGTGATGGTCATGGTCATGTTGGTGTTGGCATTGGCAAGGCCAACGAAGTACCGCTGGCGATTAACAAGGCTAACGCGACCGCGAGAAAAGAACTCATCAAAGTCAACCTAGCAGGGTCGACCATTCCCCATGAGATAACGGTCAAATATGGGGCGGCCCGGGTTATGTTGAAACCAGCGGCACCAGGTACCGGCATCATCGCTGGTGGCAGTGTTCGCGCTGTGCTTGAGGTGGCCGGGGTCAAGGATATCCTGACGAAGTCATTAGGCAGTGCTAACAAGGCTAATGTGGCCAGGGCAACTATTCTTGCCCTCAGTAAGTTAAGGGACCCGGCCAGGGAGGTAGCCAGACGAAAGGGGCTGCCTGAGCCTGAGGAGACTGAGACCGATGACTAAGCTGAGGGTTACCTGGGTCAAGAGTGGCATTGGCTACAGTCAGGATCAGCGGCGGACGTTGCAGGCCCTGGGTTTTCGTCGACTTAACCAGAGTGTTGTTCACGAAGACTCCGACTCGATTCGTGGCATGATTGTGAAAGTTAGACATTTGCTCAAGGTGGAGGAAGCAAAGTGAGACTGGATTCGCTTTCCCCGGCACCTGGCTCACGCAAGACGAGGAAGCGCGTTGGGCGTGGGGATGGCAGTGGACACGGGACATATTCGGGACGGGGTAGTAAAGGGCAAAAATCCCGCTCCGGTCACCGGATGATACCTGGCTTTGAAGGCGGGCAATTGCGGCTTATCGAACGCCTGCCACACAAGCGTGGCTTCACCAATATCTTCCGCACCGAATACTGCGTTGTCAAGCTGGCAGCTCTGAATGCGTTTGAAGTAGGTAGTGAGGTGGATCCGGAAAAATTGGTGGCAGCTGGGATAGTCAAGTCCCTGCGCAAGCCAATCAAGATACTGGCGGATGGTGATATCAATCATCCCCTTTCGGTTAAGGCACACAAGTTCTCGGCGGCTGCCAGGGCTAAGATTGAGGCGGCTGGAGGCAAAGCCGAGGAGGTGGTAAATGCGGCCGCGGCAGACTAGACCTCGGTTAATTCAGGCGATGCTCGATGCTTTCAGGCTACCTGACCTGAGGCGACGGCTCCTTTTTACCTTCGCTATGCTGGTGGTCTTCCGCTTCGTGGCACACGTACCTCTCCCCGGAGTGGATGCAGAGGCCCTAAAGGCATTCTTTGAGAGCAATGCAATGCTGGGCTTTCTTGACATGTTCAGTGGCGGTGCCATGAAGAATTTTAGTGTGGCGGCGATGGGCGTTTACCCGTACATAACGGCGTCGATTATCATGACGTTGATGACGCCGGTGATTCCGCGGTTGCAGCAGATTTCTCAGGAAGGAGAAGCTGGCCGTAATAAGATAAACCGGATTACTCACTGGTTGATGATTCCTCTGGCCGGTATCGCCGGTTTCGGACAAATAAAACTGTTGGAGGCTAACGGAGCAATCGAACCCACCAGCGGACTGCCAATGGTGGCAATGATTATCTCGATTATTGCCGGCACGGTCTTCTTGGTGTGGTTGGGTGAGCAGATTACGGAGTACGGTATCGGCAACGGAGTATCCATAATAATCTTCGGTGGGATTGTGGCCGGGTACTGGGAGACATTCGGGACAGGTATGCTAGCGGGACAGCAGGGACAGGTTGTGGGACTGGTGTCCTATGCCCTTATTATGCTAGCTACGGTGGCGTTGATTGTTATTTTCACCGAGGCCCACCGACGGGTTCCGGTACAGTATGCCCGCACCACCTTTCGTGGTGGCCGCATGTACCGGCAATCGGGGGGGACCCATATCCCGCTGCGGGTGAACAGTGCTGGGATGATTCCCCTTATCTTCGCAATGTCACTGGTAATCTTCCCGGGTATGATTGCCAGCTATTTTGCCAATGCGCCAGGGGAGCCGGCGAACTTCGCCAATCACATTCAAAATATATTGAGCGCTGATGCACCGCTGCCCTTGGGCTTACTTTACTGGGGGTTGTACTTCATGCTGGTGATTGGCTTTGCTTTCTTCTATACGATGGTTATGTTTCAACAGCAGGACCTGCCGGGGACCTTACAGCGGCAGGGGGGCTTCATCCCTGGAATCAGGCCGGGTAAGAATACGTCCACTTATCTTAATCATGTCATCAACCGTATTACGACGGTTGGGGCCCTATTCCTGGCATTCGTGGCCATAATCCCGTTCCTTGCCAGAACAGTCACCAATGTCCAGGCAATACAGCTTTCAAGTATGGGCTTACTGATCGTGGTCGGTGTGGTGCTCGATACGATGAAGCAGATGGAAGCGCAATTAACAATGAGGCGCTACGAGGGCTTTATTAAGTAGGAGTAAAGGTGTATATTGTTTTTCTCGGTGCCCCCGGGGCAGGTAAGGGCACACAGGCTGCAACCGTGGCTGGGAAGCTTAAGCTGGCTCATATCGCCACTGGTGATATGTTCCGGGAAGCTCAGAAACAGGAAACCGAGCTGGCAAAACAGGCTAGGGTCTATATGGAAAAGGGGGTGCTTGTTCCCGACGATATTACGATAAAGATGGTCTTGGAGCGTATTTCAGCCCCGGACTGTGAGCAGGGTGTAATTTTTGACGGTTTCCCAAGGACTCTGGAACAGGCCAAGGCGCTGGATGAAGCGCTGGTCAAACAGGATAAGATGATAGACAATGTAGTTTACATAAAAGTCTCTGAAGCCGAGCTGTTGGAGAGGCTTAGCGGACGCTGGATTTGCCGCCAGTGCCAGACCCCGTACCATATGGTGAATTCGCCACCCCGTACTAAGGGCAGGTGTGACCGGTGCGGTGGTGAACTCTATCAGCGCCCTGATGATACACCGGAGACGGTCAAGGAGAGGTTGCGTGTATATTTTGCGGAGACGGCACCCCTGATTGACTATCATAACCGCGCGGGTAAACTGCTTGAGGTAGATGGAGAGGGTGGTGTCGACGAGGTGCGGGAGCGTATATTAGAGTCATTGGAGAAAGGGTCTGTTAAGTAGCGGGAATAGGGATGAGTATTATTATCAAGTCTGAACATGAGATTGAGTTAATGCGTCAGGCTGGTAGGATTGTAGCGATGGTCCTGGAGGTGTTAAAGGCACGAGTGAGACCGGGGATGTGTACCGAAGAGTTGGACGTAATTGCTGCCGAAGAGGCGCAGAAGCTGGGCGGACGGCCTTCGTTTAAGGGTTATCGAGGATTTCCCGCCAACCTTTGTGTATCGGTCAATGACGAAATTGTGCATGGTATTCCGGGAAAGAAGGTGCTCTGCGAAGGTGACATCGTTTCACTGGATTTCGGGGTTATCTACCAGGACTTCCAGGGTGACGCCGCTATTACCATGGGCGTAGGTGATGTCAGTCCTGAAGCTAAGCGGCTAATGGAGGTGACCGAGGATGCCCTGAAAGCTGGCGTCGCGACGGCCCGTCCTGGAGCGAGGTTGGGAGACGTCTCGGCGGCGATTGAGCAGTATGCGGAATCTAGAGGCTACTCGGTGGTGCGTCAGTATTCCGGCCACGGTATTGGTCGGAAGTTGCACGAAGATCCCCAGGTGCCTAACTGTACCACGCCAGGATTCGGGCTTATGGCGGGGACTGGCCCGGAGCTGCAGAAGGGGATGACATTGGCCCTTGAACCGATGGTGAATATTGGTGATTGGGAAACCAAGCAGGATGACGACAACTGGACGGTGCGTACCAGAGATGGTAGTCTTTCAGCACACTTTGAGAATACCATTGCTATCACTGATGGTGAGGCTGAGGTCCTTACCAAACTATAAGCGGGAAATCTATGCCCAAGAAGGAAAGTATTGAGGTAGAAGGGGTGGTCACGGAGGCATTGCCTAACGCCATGTTTCGGGTCGAGTTGCCAAATGGGCACCAGGTATTGGCCCATATCTCAGGTAGAATAAGGGTGCATTATATTAGAATCCTGCCCGGCGATAGGGTCTTGATCGAGTTGTCTCCCTATGACCTGAGTCGGGGCCGGATAACCTACCGGTTCAAGTGAGAGGAAGTTAGTATGAAGGTCAGGGCTTCGGTCAAAGCCAGATGTGAGAAGTGTAAGATAATAAGGCGACGAGGAGTAGTCCGGGTGATTTGCTCCAAGCCCAGTCATAAGCAGAGGCAGGGCTGATATCTTGCTGAGGAAGGAGGTAGTCTGATGCCGCGTATCGCTGGAGTGGACATACCAAGAGACAAGCAAATCTGGGTATCGCTGCAGTATATTCACGGGATTGGCTCCGCACTGAGCCACAAGGCTCTGGAGTATGCCGGTGTGAATGCCGAGACCAAGGCGGATGACCTTACCGAGGAGGAGGTCAACAGGCTCCGCGAGTATATTGACCGGGAGTACCGGGTTGAGGGTGAGCTTAGAAAGGAAGTCAGCTTCAACATCAAGCGCCTTACTGAGATCGGCAGCTACCGGGGCCACAGGCACCGCTATAGTCTGCCGGCCAGGGGGCAGCGGACCCGCACCAATGCTCGTACTCACCGTGGCTCGCGAAAGACTGTGGCTGGCAGAGGTAAGAAGCGTGGTGCTACCAAGAAGTAATCGGACTTAGCTTAGACAGGAGGGCAGGATGCCAGCGAAGAAACGAACCAGGGCAAGGAGGAGAGAACGCAGGGTCGTTCCTGCGGGGAGAGCTTATATTCAGTCAACCTTTAATAATACTCTGGTGACGCTGACGGACCCCGAGGGGAACGTTATTGCCTGGGGTAGTTCCGGGACCGCTGGTTTTAAGGGTTCGCGTAAGGGTACACCCTATGCTGCCCAACTGGCTGCTCAAGATGCGGCGCGTAAGGGAATGGCCCAGGGCTTGCGACAGGTGGATGTCTACGTTAAGGGACCGGGTAGTGGGCGTGAGGCAGCCCTCCGGGCTCTTCAGAGCTCTGGCTTGAATATTACCAGTATCAGGGATGTAACCCCGATACCACACAACGGGTGTCGACCACCTAAGAGGAGAAGGGTGTGAAATATTACCGGTGTTACCAGTGACAGGCAAATGGCTTGGCGCTGTGTAACGGGCGTTTAGTTGCTGAGAGGAGATAGAAGTAAGATAGAAAATGGCCAGATATACTGGGTCTGTCTGTCATCTGTGTCGGCGATGTGGTGACAAGCTGATGCTCAAGGGTAGCCGCTGTTACACGCAGAAATGCGCTATGGAGCGGAGACGACGGCCTACCGGGCAGCGGTTCCGCAGGCGTCGGGTTTCCGACCGTGCCCTGCAGTTGGCGGAGAAGCAGAAGGCTCGTTACACTTACGGTGTGCTAGAGAGACAGTTCCGGAGGACTTTCGCTCAAGCCGAGCGGCAGCCTGGTGTCACGGGGGATAATTTAATAGCATTGCTGGAAAGGCGGCTGGACAATGTGGTCTACCGCCTAGGGTTTGCCGATTCCAGAAATCAGGCCCGCCAGATTGTGTTGCACGGGCATATCGTTTTAAACGGTCGCCGGACGAACATCCCATCCTGTCTGGTAAAAGAGGGTGATACCATCTCCTGGCGGGAAGGCAGCACCAAGACCGAGTATTTCAAACAGGTTGCTGGGGAAATCGGGTCGAAGTCTGTCCCAGGCTGGCTCGGACTGGACAGAGACAATCTTGTCGGACAGGTCATATCCATGCCGACACCTGAAGACGCTGGAGCCAAGTTTGAGGGACAGAGCATCGTTGAGTACTACTCGCGGTAAGGTCACGTGCTAGGCACGATAAGGAGGTAGGAGTTTGTCTCTATCGGCAATAACTAAAATTGAGTGCGTCGAAACTAGGGACAACTACGGACGCTTTGTGGCTGAGCCACTGGATAAAGGCTTCGGTATGACGCTGGGGAATGCCCTGAGGCGAGTACTGCTTGGTCATCTCCCGGGAGCGGCCATTACCCGGGTCAGGATTGAGGGGATTCAGCACGAGTTCTCTTCCATTCCTCATGTGAGGGAGGACGTCATTGAGTTTCTCCTTAATGTAAAGGCGATACGGCTGAAACCAATCGCGGACCGGCCCGGCAGGTTGATTTTGGACATGGCGGGGGAGGGACGCGTCTGTGCCGCCGATATTAACCCTTCTTCCGACTTCGAGATTGCTAATCCTGAACTCTACCTGGCGACAATGGACTCTCCGGAGGCCAGGCTCTTCGTCGAGTTTGATGTGGAGGTAGGGGTAGGCTATATGGAAGCTGAGTCTGGTGATAGTATGCCGCTGGGAGTTATTCCAGTGGATGCTATCTTCACACCGGTACGCAAGGTTAACTACAAAATCGAACCGCTGCACGTTGGCCGTGAGACCAGCCATGAGCGGTTGTATCTTGAGATATGGACTGACGGTACTATCGAGGCTGGTGAGGCCATGAGCAAGAGCGCCAGCATTCTCATCAGTATGTTGAACTCATTTGTCAATTATGGCGTTGTCGCCCCGGCTGAGGTGGAGAAGGAGTTCGCTGAGTTGGCCATGTCCGAAGAGCAGTACAACATGCCGGTGGAACAGCTTGCCCTTTCAGTGCGTACTATGAATTGCCTGAGGCGTGGTAATATCACTACCGTGGGGGAGCTTATTAGCCGGGGTGAGAAGGGACTTTTGGCGCTGCGGAATTTCGGACAAAAATCAAGACAGGAGATTGAAGACCGTCTCAACGAGATCGGGCTTTCTCTCAGTCCCAAGACAGAAGAATCTGAGGAGCCTGCCGAGGGCGAGTCTGAGGACCTGGTGGCCAGTGCTGCCGAGGCTGTTGCCACCTCCGGGGCTGAGGGCGAGGCCGGAGAAGGTGAGAGCCGTAACGAGGATTGATAGAAGCGGGCAAACAACATGGGGCATAAAATGTCCGGCAGGAAATTAGCGAGGTCTTCAGGTTACCAGAGGGCGATGCATCGCAACCTGGTAACTGACCTTCTAAACTATGAAAAGATTACGACCACTGAGGCCAGGGCCAAGCAGGTGCGCGGTCTGGCGGAGAAGATGGTGACGCTGGGTAAAGAGGGCAGCTTGCACTCCCGTCGTCAGGCACTGACGTTTATCCTCAGCAAGAAGGTGACTGATAAAGTGTTTAATGAGCTGGCGGCACGTTATGCAGAACGGCCTGGCGGCTATACAAGGATTACCAAGCTGGGTCCCAGGCAGGGTGATGGGGCGGCCATGGTCCAGCTTGAACTGGTGAAATGATGTTATCTACTGTGGCTGATTTTGAAGTAGAGAAGGGCAATCTGGTGACGACCACAAGGATGGTGCTGGCCACGGAGTATTATGGCACCAACTACTATGGTTCCCAGTGGCAGGCTGGTGTGCCTACTATTCAGAGTGAGATAGAGAAGGCGTTGCGCGGATTGACCGGGGAGACGATTCGGGTAGCAATGGCCAGCCGGACTGATGCCGGGGTACATGCTCGAGGACAAGTTGTCAGTTTTCGGACTAGTTCGGTGTTGCCGCGGGAGGCATTCGTTAGTGGACTGAACCACTACTTGCCGAAGGATATTGCTGTCAAGTCGGCGCATATCATGGAAGACTCCTTTGACGTCCGGCGCGCTGCGGCGAGCCGGCAGTACCGATACAGCATATTGAATATCCGGACTCGTTCACCACTCCGTGAAGCCTTTGCCTACCGCGTTGCTGGTACTCTGGATGCTGATACGATGAACCAGGCGTGCCGGGCCCTTGTTGGTGAGCATGATTTCGCCTCGTTTGCTAGTGGTGTCGGGGGTGAGGAAAAGAGCACAGTGCGGCGAGTCTATCAGGCTGAGGTAACCAGGAAAGGGGAACTTGTGGTTCTGGACATGGTGGCCAATGCCTTTGTGCGCCATCAGGTGCGCAGTACCGCCGGCTGCCTCGTTAGCGTTGGTCTGGGTAGGATGAGTCTGGATGAGTTTCGCAGTATAATCGAGGCAAAGCAGCCGGGGCTGGCCGGGCCGACACTACCGGCATGCGGGCTTTGCCTGGTACGGGTGAATTACCCCCACCCTTTTGAGGAAGAGAATAGTGACGAAGACCTATAGTATTAAGGCCTCTGACATTGAGCGGCAGTGGCACACTATTGATGCCGATGGTGAAGTCCTGGGCAGGCTGGCGACAAGGATTGCCAGATTGCTTATGGGCAAGCACAAGCCAATGTTCTGCCGTAATCTGGACGTGGGTGATTTCGTGGTTGTCATCAACGCTGATAAAGTCAGGTTCACGGGTAATAAGGTCAAGCAAAAGATGTACTACCGGCATTCCGGTTATCCTGGCGGGCTGAAGAGCACCAGCCTGGAGAAGATGATGCAGACCCATCCCACCAGGGTGATTGAGCATGCTGTCAGGGGTATGCTGCCGCGCAATAAACTGAGTGCGGGTATGATGAAGCGCCTCAAGGTGTATGTTGGTGATAGCCATCCTCACCAGGGGCAGGTCGGTGCATCAGAGACGACTGGATAAAAATGGCTATTGCCTGCCATCAGGCAGCGGCCGTTGGCCTTAACTGATAGCGAAGCGAGGAGAGGAAAATTTAGTTGGCGGAACAGAACTATTTTTATGGGACTGGCCGGCGCAAGACAGCAGTCGCTCGAGTGAAATTGACACCGGGTGGTGGCGGTGCCATCATTGTCAATGGCATTCCCTATGAGGAGCTGTTTCCTCGTATCAAGCAGCGGAACACAGTAGCTAAGCCTCTTATGGTTACCGGTACCCTTGACAAGTACAATGCTGTCGTCAAGGTGACCGGGGGTGGTGTCAATGGTCAGAGCGGGGCTGTCTGTCACGGTATCGCCCGGGCGCTACTGAAGGCGGACGAAGGCCACCGGTCGATGTTGCGCCAGCACGGGTTGCTCACACGGGATGCCCGTGTTAAAGAGAGGAAGAAGGCCGGTCTCAAGCGGGCCCGTAAGGCGCCACAATACACCAAGCGTTAATTATCCTGCAAGCCCGGCCTTTGGTGGGCTCCTCACCGAGTTCCGTTACTGAAGTCATGCTGATGTTACTGCTTGGACTGAGGTTCCAGCATGGTTAACGAGATGCCTAGGATGACACTGAGGGCTATCGGCGTGGTACGGAACGGTCTTCAGACACCGCCGACGCCGCGCAGCGACTGGGAGAAGGCGACCTCTGAGATTGTGATTGATAGCAGCCTGACCGAGGCGCTCGACGGCATTGAAGAGTTCTCCCACATCATCGTCCTTTTCTGGATGCACCGCCTCCACCAGGGTGATACCCCCCTAAAGCAACGTCCTATGGGAAATCCCGGTCGTCCTCTTAAGGGGCTTTTTGCCCTGCGGACGCCAAACCGGCCAAATCCCGTCGGTAAAACGACCGTCAGGCTGCTGGAACGTAAAGACAACGTACTGAGAGTGGAGGGTTTGGATGCTCTCGATGGCTCTCCTGTAATAGACATCAAACCGTATCTGCCGGGGTATGACGTAGCAGTCGATGCTACTGTCGCTGCCTGGATAACCAATGATTGAGGAGAAGCTGCTGAATATTTACCATCGCCTTTTCGACCGATACGGACCGCAACACTGGTGGCCGGCAGAGGAGCCGTTTGAAGTGATGGTCGGTGCTGTTCTCACCCAGTCAGCTGCCTGGGCGAACGTGGAGAAGGCGATCGGAAATCTAAGAGAAGCCGGGGCACTTTCGCCGAGGGCGTTGCGTCGATTATCCCTATCTGAGCTTGCCGCCCTCATCTACTCCAGTGGCTACTACAACGCCAAGGCCCTCAAGCTGAAGGCCCTAGCTGACTACCTAGGGAAATACCAAGACGACCTGGACCGCCTATTTGCCGTCGATACCTGCCAGCTCCGCCGTGAGTTGCTGGAAGTACATGGTATCGGCGAGGAAACTGCCGCCTCGATTTTGCTCTATGCTGCCAACCGCCCTGTTTTTGTGGTTGACGCCTATACTCGCCGAATTCTCAGTCGTGTCGGTCTGGTAACGAATAAAGACCGCTATAGCGACTATCAAAGTCTCTTCATGGAGAATTTACCGGTGGATTCTGGTCTTTTCAACGAATATCATGCCCTGCTGGTCTGTCTCGGGAAGAATGTCTGCCGCAGGCGTCCCTTCTGCCAGCAGTGCTGTCTCAATGGTGATTTCTGTCACTTCGGTGAGGCTAGTTAGGGGGATATATGCTCATCGGACTACTCTCGGATACTCACATTGCTTTTCCCAGTCAGCCGCTTCCTCCGCAGGTGCTGACAGCCTTCAAGGGTGTCGACCTGATTCTGCACATGGGGGATGTCTGGATTCCTTCGGTGCTGGATACACTGGAGACAGTGGCCCCGGTTCTCGCTGCCAGGGGTGATGATGACATGGACGAAGATTTCGGCGAAGACAACCGGATGAAAAGGATGCAGGTACTGGAGATAGAGGGGATTAAGCTTTGGGCGACCCATATCAAACCGCGCTATGGACAGATTGTCCCTCAGGAGCAAACTAATTCATACTCGGCGTTATTTAGCCAAAAGCCGGCAGATGACCCGGTGGACCCTCCTGATGTGGTTGCCTTTGGCCACACTCACTTCGCTGAGATTGAGGAATACAAGGGAGTGCTGCTGGTGAATCCTGGCAGCCCCACCATGCCGAGTTATATCCCCAAGCTGGGCAGTGTCGGCCTCCTGACCATCAAAAACGGCAAGGTAGAGGCGCGCTTGGTGAATCTTGAATAAGGGGTGGCGGCTCCGATTTGACGTTGCTGACCATGTTGTTTAAGATAAGCTCTACTGGTAGCAGAGACTGTTTCCGTGGTTTTCAAGAGGGAGACCATGTCCTATTCGGCAATCATCTGTGATAAGAGGCAGGACTTCGTGATAATCACCCTCAACCGGCCCGAGGCGGGCAACGCTATTAACCAGCAACTCGCTCAGGAGATAGGGGAGGTCTGCCAGCAGATAAACCAGGATGATGAAGTTCGTGTTGTCGTTGTTACCGGTACCGGGGATACTTTCTGCCGTGGTAGCGAGCTAGCCGTACCCTGTGGGGTCGTGGCTGCGGTGGCCGGTCTGGAGCAACCGGTGATTGCGGCTATCAATGGTGACGCCATAGGGCAGGGACTGGAACTGGCACTGAGCTGTGACATCAGGATAGCTGTGAACGAGGCCAGGATGGGTTTCCCCCAGGTGACCACAGGTCTTATCCCGATGGATGGCGGGACACAGCGGTTGTCCCGTATTGTGGGCAGGGGCAAGGCCCTGGAACTGCTCTTCACCGGAGAAATAATCAGCGCTGGGGAAGCGCTTGATATAGGACTGGTCAACAAAGTGGTCGACCGTGAAACACTAATTTCCGAAGCTGAAGCACTGGCCGAGCACCTGGCAGGCAAGGCACCGATTGCTCTCAGGTATGTCAAGGAGGCCGTCAGCAAGGGACTCGACCTGACACTTGAACAGGGTCTCCGCCTTGAGGCAGACCTGTATTTCCTCTTGCATACGACCACCGACCGTACCGAGGGAATCCGGGCCTTTCAGGAAAAGAGGTCACCCGATTTCAAGGGACAATAGGCTTGGTTATTTCTGTTGAATCGGGATGGAGATAGTAAATTGCTGAGCCCTCGTAGTGTAGATACTAAGACTGATAGAGATGTTCTTCTGGAGTTTCATTGTCGCATCAACTATGAAAGCGAATGTGCGTGGGGCAGGTCTAATCCGTATGAGCAGTACCGGGAGAAGTGGTTTAGCACATCACAGCCGGAATCGTACCTGAAAGACCTCGTCGAATCGATGAAGGACGAGAGAACCATCGCTGAAATCTGGGAGGATGGGAACTCGGTAGTAGCCTATTTGTGGGTGACGTTTACAAATATGCCTGATTACGACATCTCCATTGCAGAAATCAATGATATAGCTGTTTCCCCTGATTTTCAGCGTCGGGGAATAGCATTGAAGCTCATGGTGTATATAGAGCAGCAGGCCCTAGAGAGAGGGGCTAATTTACTGCGCTCCGGGACGGGATTCGAAAACGTGGCTTCACAGGGACTTCACGCTAAGTCTGGATTTCAGACATATAGCATACGATATGAAAAACTATTGTCTCCGAGTAATATAGAGTCCCGATGAGTGTTTTTGAGACAATCATCTACGAGATACAGGACAACGTTGGTTACATCACGCTTAACCGACCAAAGGCGCTGAATGTGTACAATATCCAGATGCGGGACGAACTATTTCAGGTACTAGGTGCTGTCAAGGACGACTCGGAGGTGAAGGTCGGGGTGCTCAGGGGGGCCGGAGAGAGGGCTTTCTGTGCCGGGGCCGACCTGACCGAGTTCCTTACGGCGCCTTCACCCACAATTGCCCGTCAGGTACGCTGGCAGCGGGATGTCTGGGGGCTTTTCCTGAGTATCAACAAGCCGATGCTCGCTGCCCTGCATGGCTACGTATTTGGCTCAGGAATTGAGATGGCTTTGTGTTGCGATATCAGGGTGGTTTCGGATGACGTCCAGCTTGGTGTGCCCGAGACGGGACTGGGCATAATACCCGCCGCTGGTGGCACCCAGACCCTGCCGAGGATAATAGGCAGGGGTTATGCCTTGGAGCTGCTCTTATCTGGCCGTTGGGTTAAGGCAGAAGAGGCACTCCGGATGAAGCTGGTCAACCGCGTAGTCTCCCGGGAAGACCTGTGGTCGGAGGTTGACCAACTGGCCAGGAAGATTAAAGTACATGATGCTAATGTGCTAAGCTATACCAAGCAGGCGGTAACCCGGGGGCTTGACCTCCGCCTTGAACAGGGGCTTGAGCTTGAGTCCAGGCTGGGAGCCAGTCTGCTTGAGGAAATGATGCAGGAGGAAGCGACATGAATACCACGGAGTTTCTCACTATAGCCACAGCAATCTGTCCGGACAAGGAGGCGATGGTCTTTGAAGGCAAGCGGTTCACCTTCAGCCAGCTAAATGAGCGGGTGAACCGTCTGGCCAACGCCCTAGCTGCCTTAGGTGTTGGCAAAGGCGAACGGGTAGCACTGCTCCATGTCAACTGCAACCAGTGTATCGAGACCTACTTCGCCGTGGCCAAGCTCGGTGCTATCTACGTACCCCTTAACTTCAGGGCAAAGCAGCACGAACTGTCCTACATGATTAACACTGCTGAGGCGCACACGGTTTTAAGCGGTGAGCGCTACCTCGAATTGATAGACTCAATCAAGGCCGAGATGCCTAGTGTCAAGAACTACATTTCGATTGATACACCGCACGAGGGTATGATTAACTATGAGGATATCATAGACGGGACGAGTGATGATGAGGTATTTACCGATATAGATGATGACGATACCACTATACTGATGTACACTGCCGGCACCACCGGTTTTCCCAAGGGCGTTATGCTGTCCCACAACAGCTTCTCCATCTATGTGCTGGAGAACGTTACGCCAGCCGACCCGACGATAGACGAAAACAATATCCTGACCGTACCCCTCTATCATGTTGCTGGCATCCAGGCAATGATGGCGGCAATCTACGGTGGCCGGACACTGGTGATGGAGAGGCAGTTTGAGCCGACAGAGTGGATGGGGCTGGTACAGCAAGAGAAGGTTGGCCGGGCGATGATGGTGCCCACCATGCTGAAGCAGCTATTAGACCACCCCGATTTTGAGAAGTACGACCTGAGCAGTATGCAGGTGATTACCTACGGCGCCGCCCCGATGCCGCTGCCGGTAATCAAAAAGGCGATGGAGGTTTTCCCGGGAGTCAGTTTCATAAATGCTTTCGGGCAGACTGAGACGGCCTCAACTATTACCACCCTGAGTCCGGAAGACCATATGATAACGGGTACTGAAGAGGAGAAAGAGAAGAAGCTAAAGAGGCTCACCTCGATTGGTCGGCCAATGTCCGACGTCGAGATGAAGATAATGGATGAGGAGGGCAATGAGTTACCTCCGGGAGAGGTCGGTGAGATTGTTGCCCGGGGACCCAGGGTTATGAGCGGTTACTGGAAGGAAGAGGACAAGACGGCCAAGACAATCGATAAAGATGGTTGGGTCCACACCGGTGACATGGGTTATATGGACGAGGATGGTTATTTCTTCCTGGCAGGAAGGACCACCGACATGATTATCCGGGGAGGGGAAAACATCTCACCGGAGGAAGTGGAGGCGGTGCTTCAGCAGCATCACAAAATCGAGGAGGCAGCCGTAATCGGTGTTCCGGACGAAGATTGGGGTGAGGTACCCATCTGTGTAGTTGTCCTCAAGGAAGGGGAGGAAGCCACCGCTGATGAGATAATGGAGCACTGCCGACAGGCACTGGCCAGCTACAAGCGGCCCAGGTCGGTAGTCTTCACTGACGAGCTCCCGCGAAACCCGATGGGTAAGGTCTTGAAGCGAGTGCTGCGTGAGCAGCACGGTGGTGATTCGGAAAAGAAGTAGGGCTCAGGAAGCTGTTTTAGAGATATGGACTTTTCTCTGACTGAAGACCAGAAGATGCTCCGGGCAATGGTCCGTGACTTTGCCGAGAAAGAGCTGGAGCCAATTGCTGCCGAGATAGACGAGGAGGCTAGGTTTCCTGCTGAGAGTGTCCAGAAAGCAGCCGAACTCGGGTTGACAGGTATTGGCTATCCTGAGGAGTATGGTGGGAGTGGTGGCGGGACGGTTGAGCAGGCCATTGTATTTGAGGAACTGGCACGGGCCTGTGCAGCTACCAGTGTTATATTTGTTGCCACAAACGAGCTAGCTGCCTATCCATTGTATGCCTATGGTACGGAGGAGCAGAAGCAGCAGTACCTGGTGCCGTTACTGAAGGGTGATAAACTGGGGGCTTTCGGTCTGACTGAGGCTGGTGCCGGTAGCGATGTTGCCGCCATGGCGATGACCGCCGCTCGCCAGGATAATGGTTATATCCTCAATGGTAACAAGATATTCATCAGCAACGGCGCCGAAGCGGATATTATTATCACCTTTGCTACTGTTGACCGGTCTCAGGGATACCGGGGTGTGACGGCTTTCATCGTGGAGAAGGCAACGCCGGGCTTTTCGGTGGGCAAGCATGAGCGTAAGATGGGTATCCGGGCCGCCTCGGCAACGGAACTGGTTTTTGAGGACTGCCTGGTACCAGTAGAGAACCGGCTCGGCGATGAGGGTAGGGGTTTCCGCATTGCGCTGGAGACGATTGATGCCAGCCGGCTCGGGGTTGCGGCGCAGTCGCTGGGGATTGCCCAGGCAGCCTTTGAGAAATCATTGTCCTATTCCCGGGAGCGGCAGCAGTTCGGGCAGTCAATCGCTAGTTTCCAGGCGATACAGTGGATGCTGGCGGATATGGCAACCCAGATAGACGCTGCCCGGTTGCTCACACATCGGGCGGCCTTTCTCAAAGACCAGGGTCTCCCCTTTATCAAGGAGTCCAGTATGGCCAAGCTGTACGCTGCTGAGACTGCCATGTTTGTCACCACCAAGGCTGTCCAGATACACGGCGGCTACGGTTATACCAAGGATTTCGCGGTGGAGCGCTATTTCCGTGATGCTAAAATCATGGAAATCTACGAGGGCACATCAGAGATGCAGAGGATGACCATCGCCCGGCAGCTCCTCAGAGATGACTGAGGCTATAAGAATAATACCTGAGGGAAAAGGAACAGGAAGGACTTGAGCAAGGAAGCCGGGAGAGCAGGGAACGCCCGTTATGATGATGTTTACCGGCATTCCGTGGCTGACCCTGAGGATTTCTGGGGCAGGATTGCCCGTGAGCTTCACTGGTACCAGAAGTGGGACAGGGTTCTTGATGACTCAAATCCTCCATTCTTTCGCTGGTTTGTCGGTGGCCGGACAAACCTGTGCTATAACGCCGTAGATAGACATGTGCTGGGCGGTCTCGCTGAGAAAACTGCCCTAGCCTGGGAAAGTACCGCCCAGGGGAAGTCTGAGACAATTACCTACGGTGAGCTTTACCGGCGAGTCAACCATTTTGCCGGTGTGCTCAAGAGTTTGGGGGTGGAGAAGGGGGACCGGGTTGCCATCTATCTGCCCATGATACCGGAGACTGCCGTTGCCATGCTTGCCTGTGCACGCATCGGGGCGATTCATGTGGTTGTCTTCACCGGGTATGGGGTTAATGCTCTGGCTAAGCGGGTATCGGATTCAGAGCCGAAGGTCCTGATAACGGCCGATGCTGGACTGCGGAGGAATCGGACGGTCCTTCTCAAAGATACCGTTGATAAGGCTCTGGAGAAGGCGCCGGTGGCGAGGGTGATTGTGCTCAATAGGGGACTGGCAGAAGTCGATATGATAGAGGGCCGCGACTATTACTGGGATGAGCTGGTTGATGATAAGGGCGATGAGTACGTAGAGTCGGTACCAATGGAAAGTAACGAGCCGTCCTATATACTCTATACGGCAGGTACTACGGGGAAGATATATGGTGTGGTGAGAGATACCGGGGGCTACATGGTCGCCATGTACAATTCCATGAGACAGATTTATGACGTTGGAGCCGATGAAGTCTTCTGGGCGGCTTCTGATTTGGGCTGGGTTGTCGGTCACAGCTACACGGTGTATGCTCCGCTTCTCTTCGGGGTGACGTCGGTGATATATGAGGGGACTCCTGACTATCCTGACCACGGCGTGATGTGGCGTGTTATCGAGAAGTACCGCGTTAACGCCATGTTTGCAGCTCCGACGACGATGAGGATGCTGCAGCGGTTTGGGATTGACCATGTTAAAAAGTGTGATATCAGTTCCCTGCATTATCTTTTTCTTGGTGGCGAGATTCTGGATATACCTACCTGGCAGTGGTGCATGGAGGCGCTGGATGGAGGGTTGGTAATAGACCACTATTGGCTGACCGAATCGAGCTGGCCGGTGCTTAGCAATCTGCCCGGTATAGAACTCCTTCCGATAAAACTAGGTTCGGTCACCAAGCCGGTGGTGGGTTATAAGATGGCCATCGTCGATGACGCCGGCAGGCCAGTACCGGCGAATACCGCCGGATATCTGGTAGCAGAGCCCCCGCTGCCACCGGGGAATATTGTCACATTGTGGGGTGATGACGAGCGGTACCGTCGAGAATACTGGCAGCAGATCCCCGGCATGTTTGCCACCGGTGACTATGCCGTGGCCGACGATGACGGCTATGTAAGACTGCTAGGCCGGACCGACGAGGTGATGAATGTGGCCGCTCATCGCCTCTCCATGAGGGAGATAGAGATGGTACTGGAGTCTCATCCGGCGGTAGCCGAGGCTTGTATCATCGGGGTGGCCGATGCTGTCAAGGGTGAAGAGCCTATTGCACTGATTATCCTTGAGCCGGGACGTGAACCCTCAAGCCAGCTCAGGGTAGGAATCAAGAACCTCGTCAGGGAGAGCATCGGGGCGATAGCGACACCTCGCGGCATTCACTTCGTGTCGTTTCTTCCCAGGACCAGAGACGGTCGCTATATGAAGAAAGTGCTCAGGGCAGCCTATGAAAAGCAGGACTTGTCGACTCTGAGTATTACTGAAGACGGTGCCAGTGCTGAAGAAGTGCGAGAAGCCTTCCGAGAAGCGCAAAAGATGCTGGAGACAGTGACAGATTAGGTTGGATACCAGGTAGTCTGGCTGTTTCTATTCCTACTGTTCATTCGCGGGTGGGTTGGCTGTATCTGTTGATGATGAGGACCGGTATACCCAGACTTTACGGTCAGCAATGTCACGGTCGAAAAGCAATCGATTAATCACCAACTCACCAAGCGGTAGCGATTTACCGAGAGCAGACCTCGGGACCAGCAACCTCTTGGAAAGTCCGATTAGTGACATCGCTACGAAGCCCAGTGTAACTGTTAGCCTTTCTGATATGCCCAGAGGTTCGCTGAGGAACCAGGCCAGGGTGGGCACTGAAATATAGGCAAAGAATACACCTAAAGCGACCAGTCGGAATGGGGCAAACAGATACGGCATTACCAGGGTATATAACCCCAATAGTGGTGAAAGTATAGTGATAAACCCCAGGGAGGCAAAGACACCACGTCCCCCGCGAAAGCTGAGGAATACCGGCCAGTTGTGACCGACAATAGCACAGAGGCCGGCCGTAACCTGCTGGGCGACACCGAGGTCAAGCAACTGGGCTACCCAGACACAGAAGGCCCCCTTACCGATATCGAAGAGGGCTACCGGAACCGCCAACCATTTGGGTCCTGTGCTGAGCACGTTAGCAGCGCCAACGTTGCCGGTGCCTTGCTTACGGATGTCGACACCACGAGCCCATTTAACTGCCAAATAGGCGGCCGGTACCGAACCGAGAAGGTAGGAACCTATTATCAATAGTATGAACTGGACGTTCAAGGGATCTCCTTTTAGTTACGTGCTGGCTGGCTTCAGCCTTGCTTGCCGTGCCAGGGCTAGAAGATTCTTTAGTGATTCTTCAGGGATATCCACCCCACCAATCGACATCTCCACATTATTATCGAGGCCATGGAAATCGGTGCCGCCGGTGGTAATCAGACTGTGCCGGTTAGCCATGCTCACCAGCCTCTCGACGTCCTCAGCAGTATAGGCCGCGTAGTAGGCTTCAATGCCAATCAGGCCGACCGCTTTCAACTCAGTAGCTATCCGTTCCGGCTCAGGTACTGTCAACGGGTGTGCCAATACCGGCAGTCCTTTGGCCTGGATTACCAATTCTACGGCTCCGGCAGGAGTTATTTTATATCGTTCAACATAGGCTGGCCCATCCCGACCTATATACTTTGTGAAGGCCTCTTTGAACGACTCGATATAGCCTTTTTCTATTAAGGCCTGGGCAATGTGGGGGCGACCAATGGCACCGCTCCCGGCAATCTCCTGGACACGTTCCCACTCAATCGGGCAGCCTAGTTTATTTAGCTTGGCTACCATTTTTTGGGCGCGCTCCCACCGGGAATTACGCATCTGCTCCAGGGAGGCCTGCAGGCTACCGTCGATGTAGTCTATGAAATACCCCAGAATATGTACCTCGCCCTCGGAGATATAAGTGCTGATTTCAACACCCGGTATCAACCTGAGTTGAGGGAATGCCCGGGCGGCTTCCAGTGCCGGGGCCACACCATCTACGGTATCGTGGTCCGTAAGGGAAATCACAGTCAGCCCCTCGTCCACGGCTTTATGGATGAGTTCAGCCGGACTGAAGCGACCATCGGATGCGGTAGAATGCAGGTGGAGGTCTACACGGAGCATTAGTTTACCTCCCGGCTGATTCGCTCAATTCCGGTTGCTTTACCGCTGGCGTCATCGACCGTTACCAGGATTGCGTCGAGCACTGTCTTTCCCTTCCCCACCGATAGATGATTGGGCATCATTGTCAGAAAGCGTTCCAACACTGCCTCAGCATCATCGCCAATGATAGAGTCTGTCGGTCCTGTCATACCGATGTCGGTGACGTAGGCGGTCCCGCCGGGTAGTATCCGGGCATCAATCGTTCCAACATGCGTGTGTGTGCCCAGCACGGCACTGACCCGGCCGTCCAGGTAGTGTCCCATCGCCATCTTTTCCGAAGTCGCTTCGGCATGGAAATCGACAATAACCACCGGTGGCCTGTCCTCGAACTCGCTGAGCAACTGGTCCATCGCCCGGAACGGGCAATCGTAGTTGCCTATGAATGTCCTGCCTATCAGGTTGACCACCATAGCCTGATTGATGAGGTAGCCGCGGCCGGGGACGCCTGGTGGGTAGTTCAGTGGTCGCAGGACGGGCATGTCACTATCAAGATACGGGACTATCTCTTTGTGGGTCCATATGTGATTGCCCGATGTGAGAACGTCAGCACCGGCGTCAAGCAACTCCTGGGCTGTACTCGGGGTTGTGCCCAGTCCGCCAGCGGCATTCTCGGCGTTAACGACAACCAGGTCAGGGTGGTACGTTTCCCGCAGGTCAGGCAGGAGTGTACTGACTGCCCGCCTCCCTGGCTTGCCAATTACGTCACCAATTGCCAGTATTATCATCGCCCCTCGCATCCAGGTGGGGAGGTCGCCTAAAAGGCTTGTTTGCTCCTCCCGGTAATGTCCTCCAGTTACTTGGCGTAATCTACTGCCCGTGTCTCTCTGAGCACGGTTACCTTAATCTGACCGGGGTATTCCAGTCCTTCCTCTATCTTTTTAACGATGTCCCGGGCAAGTCTCATGCCTCCCAGATCATCAATCTCTTCCGGTTTGACCAGGATGCGGATCTCCCGGCCTGCCTGGATGGCATAGGATTTGTCCACGCCCGGGAAGCCGTTAGCGATGTCTTCCAATGCTCTCAGTCGCTTCAGGTAGCTCTCCAACGACTCCCGCCTGGCTCCTGGCCGGGCGCTGCTGATGGCGTCGGCTGCGGCGACGATGAAACCCCAGATACTAACATCGGATGTCTCGAGGTGGTGCTCAGCGATGCCCTGGACTACTTCGGGAGACTTCTCCCATTGTTTAACAAGGTCAGCCCCGATGGCAGCGTGGGTGCCCTCCACCTCGCGGTCAACCGCCTTACCAATGTCATGGAGCAGGCCGGCTTTCTTGGCAGTAGCCGGGTTGGCTCCCAGCTCTGAAGCAATCATCCCTGACATGAAGGCGACTTCAATACTATGTGCCAGCACATTCTGGCCGTAACTGGTGCGGTATTTGAGGCGACCGAGCAGTTTGATTAGTTCGGGGCGCAGTCCGTGCACACCAACCTGGTAAGCTGCCTGCTCTCCGGCGTTGATGATTTCGGCTTCGACCTCTTCCTCGGCCTTCTTCACCACCTCTTCAATGCGGGCAGGGTGGATACGGCCATCGAGAATGAGCTTGGTCAGGGCATTACGAGCCACTTCTCTCCGTACTGGGTCGAAGCTGGAGAGGGTCACCGCTTCTGGAGTGTCGTCAACAATCAGGTCCACCCCTGTAGCCTGCTCCAATGCCCGTATATTGCGTCCTTCGCGCCCGATGAGGCGGCCCTTCATTTCGTCGCTGGGGAGGGGGACACTTACTGCTGTGGTCTCCGATACCACCTCGGAGGCACTACGCTGTATTGTCTGTGTTAGAATTTCTTGTGCTTTGATGTCAGCTTCTGCCTTTAACTTGGTTTCCCACTCCCGAAGGCGACGTGAGGCTTCCTCGTTCATCTCAGATTCCATCCTCTCGAGCAGGATGTCCTTTGCCTCAGCGCTTGACATTCCTGAGATAAGTTCCAGTTGTTTTAATTGCTTGTCCCGGGCCTCTTCAAGCTGGGCCTTTGTGGTCTCCAGGGCTTTTTCCCTGTTGGCCAGGCCGCGCTCACGTTGCGCAACGCTTTCGGTCTTACGATCCAGGTTCTCTGTCTTGGATTGCAGGCGATTCTCTTGACGCTGTAACTCCGAGCGTCGCTCCCGGTAATCTGCCTCGGCGGATGATTTTGCCTTCTCTGCATCTTCCTTGGCTTGGTCGAGCAATTCCCTACTCTCGACTCTGGCTTCCGCCAATATTCTGGCTGCCTTTCGCTGGGCTGCCCGGAGCTGGCGGTTGATGGCCATACGTCTCCAGAAAAAGACGATGGCGCCACCCAGTACTGTGCCTATAATAAAGCTAGAAATGTAGACTAGTACAGTTTCCATCCTGTCCTCACCTCGCTTTCCTTACAATTATTTCTTATTACTATATCTCGATCTCTCAAGAGGAGTTGTCGTGTTCTTGTCCCAGTTCGTGCCAGAGACGCCTCACGGTATCGGCGATTACTCCGTAGCTGAAGCCTCGTCTCTTAAGATAGCTGCCTAAATGTCGACGGAAGGTCTGGTAGTCCGACAGGGGCAGTCGTCTTGCCCGACTGCACGCTGCCCGATAGGCACTATCATTATCATCGACATCGTCAACCACTGCGTTTATGATGTCGCCAGCAACCCCTTGTCTTCTCAATTCCAGCCCGGTTAACCACCGGCTGCGTGGGCTGAATGTATCTCGGTTCTCCTTCCAGAACTGTGCAAAGGCGACATCGTCTACCAGGCCCTGCTTTTTCAGGCGGTCGATTACCATTTCGATAATATCGCTTTCAAGACCGCGCTGATTGAGGCGTTTTCTCAGTTCCGACTCGCTCCTTGGCCTGTAGCTGAGGAGACGCGTAGCAGCAACCATACACCGGTAAAAATGCCCCTCTTTAGTCAGTGCCTCAATCTGGTTGGCCGATAATTCCTGTCCGACCTGTAGCCCCTGCTTGACCACTGTCTCTGTTTCCAGGGTGAAGGCAAGCTGGCCATTAAGGAACACATTTGCTTTCTTACCGCCATTCTGGCCTGAGCGGTTCACTATGCGAATCGCTGTAATCTTGCCCATTAAACTGCATCCGTTCACAAAACAGAACTGAGACTCAGGCCTCAGCTCTGCCGTATTATCAGCTATTTAGTTGTCTGGTGTCTGGGGGCTTTATGAGACCTCGTCCGGAATAGCTTCTGTGACCGGACCAGGCATGGTAATAGCTGAGGCTCTGACCTGCTTCTCAATCTCCTGGGCAATTCCGGGATTATGCTCAAGGAACTGCTTGGCATTCTCCCTGCCTTGCCCCAGACGAGTATCATCCCAGGAGAAGAAAGCACCACTCTTCTTCACCAGCCCCAGCTCAACACCCAGGTCAATAAGGTCGGCTTCGTGGCTTATCCCGTGGTCAAACATGAGGTCAAACCCAGCGGTACGAAACGGTGGGGCAACCTTGTTCTTGACGATTCGGGCCCGAACGCGATTGCCGATGGCTTTATCACCCTGCTTGATGGTTTCCACCCGCCTCAGTTCTATCCTTATCGAGCTGTAGAACTTGAGGGCTCTGCCACCAGGCGTGACTTCAGGATTGCCAAAGAAGACGCCGACCTTTTCTCTCAACTGATTGATGAATATCACCGCGCTGCCTGACTTGCCGATAGCCGCTGCTAGTTTCCTCAAAGCCTGTGACATCAGGCGAGCCTGCAGGGCTACCTGGGTATCCCCCATCTCTCCCTCAATCTCGGCCCGGGGTACCAGAGCGGCGACACTGTCCACCACGATAACATCGACGGCGCCGCTTCGGACCAACGCCTCGGCGATTTCCAGGGCCTGCTCACCGGTATCCGGCTGGGAGATAAGCATGTCTTCGAGGTTAACACCGCAGTTCGCGGAGAACGTAGGGTCAAAGGCGTGCTCTACGTCAACGTAGGCTGCGATTCCTCCCTGTTTTTGTGCCTCAGCGATGATGTGGTATCCCAGAGTGGTCTTACCTGAAGACTCAGGGCCAAACACCTCTATAATCCGCCCTCGGGGTATACCACCCACTCCCAGGGCCAGGTCAAGCGAAATTGAGCCACTGGAAATCACCGATGTCGGCGATGTCCCAGCTGACTCTCCCAGTTTCATGATTGAGCCTTTACCAAACCGTTTTTCGATCTGGCCGATGGCTAGTTCTAGTGCCTTTTCCTTCTCTGTGGTCATATTCGCCTGACATAAGAATAACATAAACGTTAGTCGATAGCAAGGATAATTAGGGGCTGAATTGTCGTAAAAAATCTCGGATATTACGGAGTCGGACTGCCTGATTTTACTAGAAATCAGGTAGTATTGGGGGCTGGCGCTTGTGGTGGTATGAAGCTGTTCTGGCCTCGATCTTTTGCCGGACTTCATCACTGGCTTCGCCCGTGAGCAGGTAGCGGTCAATCTCCTCATAGCTGAGGCCCAGCTCGGCTTCATCGGTCTGCCCCGGCCAGAGTCCGGCCGATGGCGGCTTGTCAATAATTTCACGGGGTATACCGAGGAACGTGGCCATTTCTCTGACCTGGGCCTTGACCAGGTTTCCCAGGGGGAGGATATCAACTCCGCCGTCACCATACTTGGTAAAATAGCCGACGGCGAGCTCGCTTCGATTACTTGAGCCGACGACTAGGTATAGAAGCTGATTGGCCAGGTAATAGAGGGTAATCATGCGGAGACGGACTTTGAGGTTTGACCTGGCGAGATGCATTGCCTCCGGTGATTTCTTTTCATCAGGCAGAAGTTCGCTCAGGGCATCGTAAACATTGTCCAGTACAACTAGTCGCGTCGGGATGGAAAACATATCCGCCACCAATCGGGCATGCTCCTCGTCCTGGGGAACGCTGTGGCAGGGCATCATTACTACCAGCGTGCTTTCGGGAAAGGCACGCTGGCACAAGACCGCCACCACAGCCGAATCGACTCCGCCGCTCAGGCCGAGTACCGCCCCGCGACAGCCTGCACCGACAACCCTGTCCTTTATCCAGCCGACCAGCCTTTCAACAAGTTGCGCTGTGTCCATCTCTCCTTTGCCCTAATATGCTGTCGGTAGTATACTATCCTGTAGCCACAACGTCAAAAGGAGCAGGTCGTATCATGCCGTCTGCAGACCTTGTTTTCAGAAATGCTAACGTAATAACGATGGCCCCGGTACAGCCCAAGGCGGAGCTGGTGGCTGTCAGGGGCGGAAAAGTCTGGCTGGTTGGCAGCAATGACCTGTTGGGAGATGTTCGGAGTAGCGGCACAAGGGTAATTGATTGCCAGGGCAGAACCCTCGTTCCCGGTTTTAACGATGCTCACTGCCACATCTTCTCGTTCATCAGAAAGCTGCTCAGCATCGACCTCAGTTCGCCATCTATCAGGTCGATTGCTGATATCAAGGAAATAATTGCTTGGCAGGCACAGAAGACCCCCCCGGGTCAGTGGATTCAGGCCACCGACTACAACGAGTTCTACCTGGCGGAGAGACGCCATCTTAACCGTCGGGATATTGACGAGGTGGCGCCGGACCACCCTGTGGTGATTTCCCACCGCTCCCTGCATGCCTGTGTCCTCAATAGCCGGGCGCTGGTACTGGCCGGTATCAACCGCGAGACACCAGAGCCACCCGGCGCGCTCATCGAGCGTGACCTGACTGATGGTGAGCCTAACGGGGTTCTCTACGAGATGCTGGGTATTATCAGGGAGCAGGTGATGCCTCCCTGGTCCGAAGAAGAGTTGGGCGAGGGTATGAAGCTGGCGAACCGTCAATATCTCTCGCAGGGTCTGACCTCTCTGCAGGATGCCACTGTGGTCAATGACTACCAGCGCTGGCAGAAATTTCGCCGCTTTATTGACGCCGCTAAGTTCAGGAGCCGGGTATATATGATGTTTGGCCCCGAGGCTGCCAGCCAGTTCCGAGAGGCAGGCCTGGCCTACGGTGCCGGTGATAGCCGGCTGCGTCTGGGAGGACTGAAGGTTGTACCAAGTAGTCCCGGTGGGCAGTTGTATCCGCCCCAGCCGGAGTTGAACCAGATGGTCCTGGAGATGCATCAGGGTGGCTTCCCGGTGGCGATACACGCCGTTCGGGACAGTACCGTTGAGGCAGTGGCCACTGCCTACGAATATGCCCAGTCCCAGTTACCGGGGCCGGGCCGTCGCCACCGTGTCGAGCACTGTGCCGAGTGCCCACCCCCTCTGCTGGAGCGGCTCCGCCGACTCCAGGTTGTCATAGCAACTCAACCGCCGTTCTTCTATTACTCCGGGGAAAGGTACCTGGCGACCGTGCCCAAGGAGACATTACCCCATCTCTACTGCATCAGGTCTTTTTTCGATGCCGGGCTGGTTGTGGCCGGGAGCTCGGACTCCCCGATAGTATCTAACAATCCGCTCGTCGGTATTTACGGTGCTGTGACCAGAAAGACGGCCTCGGGACAGTATCTTCAGCAGGACGAGACGATATCGCCGGAACAGGCGCTGACCATGTATACCACCAATGCTGCCTATGCCTCCCATGAGGAGGGTATTAAAGGCTCAATAACCCCGGGCAAACTGGCTGACATGGTGCTCTTGAGCGATGACCCCACCAGGGTAGATGCCGAGGCGATTAAGGACATCAGTATCGAGATGACGATTAGTGGTGGGGAGGTTGTTTGGGAGGCGTGATTGCTTTAGAGAGAATTGTATGATGAGATAACATAAGGCCCTTTTTAGTGATTAGGAAAAATTTCCTCAATCGATGCCTGATAGATGATATACCCGTGTTCCCATTGAACTAGTAGAATATATTCAAGTAATTTGAACAACCAAGAGATATCCTTAGACCTAGACGAGAAGCGTCTTCCGCGTACGGTTTTTAGACTTGCCTGGCCGGTAGTCCTGCAAGAAGCAACCTGGACGAGCCTTTCCATGATAATCATGGTCTTTATAGGGCACCTTGGTGCGGAAGCTATCGCTGCCGTTGGTCTGAGTGAACAGGTCGTCTTCCTGCCTATGACAGCCTTCATGGGTATCGGTATTGGGGCAACAGCAATTATTGCTCGACATACCGGGGCCAAAGAACCGGAGCATGCCAACCGCATCTTAGGACAGGCAATGCTTATGACATTTATCCTCGGCATCGTCTTTGCCTTGATTCTGTGGTTTTTCGCAGAACAACTGTTGGGGATTTTGCAGGCTCGTCCAGAAGTGGTAGCTATTGGCAAAGACTATATCCGTGCCAATGCGCCGGGTATTTTCTTTTTTATCATCGTCATTGGGGGTGAGTCCATTTTCCGTGGTGTCGGAGATACCAGAACACCGATGATAGTAATAATCATCATGGAAGTACTCGGCACTACCCTTGCCTATATTCTTATTAATGGTTTCTGGGTAATACCTGCCCTGGGAGTGCTTGGTGCTGGTATCGCCAGAGCCATAGCGAGTTTTATCGGTGGCGCGTTGATGTTGGTGATTCTTATAAGGGGAAAAGGCATACTTAAATATGATATAGGTTCTGCTCTCGTTTTCAATTGGGCTGAAGTAAAACGTATTCTCAGGATTGGACTGCCGGCTTTCGCAAACAGCTTGCAGATGCGGGGAGCTTTTATTATCTACACTATAATTCTCAGTAGCCTTGGTACCACCGTTTATGCGGCCCATGCGTTGGCAATGAGGGTAGAGGAGTTTGCCTTCATGCCCAGCTTCGGATTCGGCATTGCAGCTACCGCCTTGGTTGGTCAGTCTTTGGGAGCTAAAAAGCCAGACCTCGCTAAAAAAGCCGGCTACTTAATTCAGCGCTACTGCGTGATAACGATGGTCACCCTCGGTCTGATTATATTTATATTTAGTCGCCAGTTGATAGGCATATTTGTCGATGATCCTGAGGTTATTCGAATTGGTGCCATGGGACTCAAAATCTGGGCTTTCGCTATGCCCGGGATGGCTGTTAGTAATTCTCTGTCCGGTGGTCTTAGGGGAGCTGGAGATACCCGTTGGGTGCTCCTGCTTACCATTGCTGGGATGTGGTTGATGCGTGTAGGTGGTGGTGCTTTCCTTGTATTAGTATTGAATCTTGGGGCACCAGGAGCCTGGATAGGGGCAGTTTTAGATTATAGTGTACGGGCGCTTCTGATGTGGTGGCGCTTTGCCGGGGGAAAATGGCAGACCATCGAAGTATAGTGAGTTAGTCATGAGATTACCAGAGTGACACTATTATGCTAAAGATTTCGGGAGGGTTGACTGGTTCAAGTAAAAAGATTGCGGAGTAGCAACGGCGAAGCCCCTCTTACTATATCTTCCCCTTCCCCTCTGGGGAAGGGGATACAGGCCCGCCTGCCATAGTCCCGGAGGGACGGCCTGCTTGCGCTAAAGCTTCAGCGAAGGCGAGCGGGCAGGGGGATGGGGCCTCCACTGACGAAAGGTCGTAACCATGACAATAACAATGCTGACAGTGTACAATCTCAGGGGAGGTTGGATTGAAGATTCTGGGTGTTACCGCCAGGTGGCTCTTCGTGCTCTGTCTGCCCTTTCTGCTGCTGACCGGCAGCATCTGGTGGTGGGCCAACAGCCATTGGCTCTATACCTCCGGCTTTGAGCGGTATGATGTCAGCCAGAACACCGGTCTTAGTGAGGTCGAGCTGGAGCGGATAGCTACCGAGCTGATTGACTATTTCAACTCACCCGAAGAGTACGTCAACATTACAGCGAACAAGGATGGCCAGTCTTTTGAGCTGTTCACCGAGGAGGAAATCATCCACTTCTGCGATGTCAAGGGGCTGTTCCGGCTTGACTTCTACGTGCTGCTGGGGACGGGTATATTTGTAGTCGGCTATGCCGCCGTCAGTCTGCTGTGGAGACGTCCCCAGTACTGGCGGGGTCTTGCCTGGGCAACCCTTGTTGGCGGTGGCATCACACTGGTCCTGATGCTGGCCCTCGGGGTGGGGACACTGCTTGACTTTGACCAGCTTTTCCTGAAATTCCATCTCCTCAGCTTCTCCAACGAGTTCTGGTCGACTGAAGGCTATATGGTGCTCCTTTTCCCGCACGATTTCTGGTACAACACCGCTATCTACTGCGCCGCGGCGACCGCTGGTGCTGCCGTCATACTGAGCGGAGTAGCTGGCGGGTATCTCTTTACAAAGAGAAGATCTGCACCCCCGCAATTGGATTCCTTGGCGAATACAGAGAATGGAGAGATAACGAACGATGGTCAATATCCGTGAAGCGAAAGTTGAGGACCAGGAAGAAGTCTTCGACCTGCTGCGGCAGCTGATGACCTCGGCAAATATGGAGAGCCCCATTAACCAGCCGAGCAGTATCGAGACCTTCAGGCAGGTAATTGAGGAGGAAACAGGTACCATTCTGGTCGCCGAGGAGGATGGCCAGATGCTCGGGCTACTGACTCTATCCTACCCGGTGGCGATACGCTGCGGTGGCCTCTATTCCTGTATCGAGGAGTTCATTGTCACCGAGCAGGCGCGGGGCAAAGGGGTGGGGGGCAAACTCCTTGAGGCGGCTATCAACAAGGCTACCGAAAAGGGTAGCTACGAGCTTCAGGTAAACCGCCCCAGTGAACTTGGCTACCCCGTCTATATGCGTCACGGCTGGAAAGACCTAGGCAAGCACCTGAATTACTATCCGGGTCGCCAGTCTACCGACAACCTGCCTTGACATGCAGGACTGCAAAGCTATATCATCATAGTTAGCTTGCGTGTATGCACCTGTCCTGAGAAAGGTGAAGCAACTATGGAAGGCGAACATCTAGCTGCTGTCTGTGGAACATATTGTGGTTCCTGTCGCATATATCGCGCCCGCCATGATATCGACCGAAAGAATTCGGAGAGGGTTCTACAGCGGCTGAGTGAGCAACTAAATGTCCCTGTAGAACTGGTCACCTGTGAAGGCTGCCTGCATGAAGGACGCTCCAGCATAGCGTTCGAGCGGTGCGAGGTCGCACAATGTGCCGCCAGTAAGCCGGGGGTCTCTCGCTGTTCCGACTGCCCGGATTTCCCCTGCAATCTAATTATCGAGCACTGTAATTGCGGTGTACCACACTATAGTGATGGTCTAAAAAACATCTGCCGCCAGCAGAAGATAGGCATCTACGAGTGGTGCCAGGAGGAATACGAGCGGATACGCTGCCAGTTCTGCGGTGTCTCGCTGGACTGGTATGCTCAGACCTGCTACCGCTGCGGCACGAAGAACGCAACCAGGATAACCGGCTTTCTTAAAGACCGGCCCCCAGACTACACCCACTACCGGGCTTAGCTATCGCCGCATTCCTCCCAGCCTGTCCAGCGCCTCCCGCTTCTCGCTGAGCCCCAGCCTGGCCCGGTTGACCGATTTGGCCAGCAACTCAATCGATTTATCGTAGGTCTCTTTGTCGACCGGATAGGGGTGGCCGTCCTTGCCGCCGTGGGCAAAGCTGTAACGGGCCGGGTCCTGGTAGCTGGGGGCTACGCCGTGGACAAGCTCGGCAATAAGGGTCAGAGCACGCAGGGTCTTGGCACCCACCCCCTGCAGGCCAAGTAACTGCTCGAATCCCTGCGGCTGTTTTTCGTAAATGCTGAGTAGAATCCTGTTAATGCTTTCGGGGTGAAGGTCGCCGATTCCAATCGGGTGATGGGCGGGCAGGCTTAGAGTCTTCAGCTTTTTGAGGTCAGTTACTATTGCTTCCGGCTTTTCGCTGACGGCTATCTCACTGACAGTACTGCGGGCTGGTTCGCTCTCCCCGGCCACCAGGTTTAAAGTGGTGCCCCGCGCCTGAGAGGCAATCGCCGAGTGAGGCTCATTGACAAAGTCAGTGACCGCCTCCCCCAACCAGTGGTAACGGCGGGCATAGCGGTTGGAGTCGTTCATGCCCTGCTGAACAACCGCCCAAGAACCCCTGGCCGTGAAGAGGAAGGTGTGGTGGTATAGCTGGTATCCGTCCTGGACAGCGGAGTTGTCCACCTTGGCGGAAATACGGCTGGCATACACCAGCGGGGCCGGTTCCAGCGAGAGCCGCTCACCCCACCCCTCTATCTCCGACGGCGTCCGCCGGGAGGTAGCCCCCTTGCCACCGGCGACAAACAGTCCCAGTTCCCGCTCGATTCCCTTCACGCCTTCTTTCATGGCCCCGCAGAGTGTGGTGGTAACACCACTGGAGTGCCAGTCGAAGCCGAGCACACAGCCGAAGGCCTGAAACCAGTAGGGGTGTGATAGCCTTCGCAGTACCTCATCGGGGCCGTACTCGGCGACGATAGCAATCGTAATCTCACGGGCCAGTCTGGTCATGCGTTCAAACAGCCAGCGCGGTGCCCTGCCATGATGAAGGGGCAGGTTGGCGATTCCCGTCCGTCTCGACTGCAACTGCACACCTCAGGGGAAGTCATTCCGATGACCTTTGTGCAAATTTAAAAGGTGCCCGATAACGAGCACCTCACTAACATAGCCCACACCAGTTTGCCTGGTACCTATCAAAATCACCTGCCGCCACGAAACTACATATTGCAGGAACTGCAATCATCAGCACTGCAACCGTCGCAGGAGTTCCCTGCCAGAGACATCGGCATCCCGCTGTCATCCGTGGTAAAACAGGCGAATCGGGAAAGTATCCGCTCAGCCGGCTTGTTACAGTTGGGGCAGGAAGCTGCCTCAGAAAACTGACTCATGGGACGAATCAACTCAAACTTGTGGTCACAATCGGTGCAAACGTACTCATATATCGGCATTTTCTCTCTCCATCATCAGTTTAATCCTTCGAATAGAGCCAGTCAAGCCTCCAGGAGCCATTCGCAAATTAGTGGTACTCTGGAAATTCTGTTAATTACCTCATTTTCACCAGTGGAGGCCCCATCCCCCTGTGTCCCCCTTCCCCACTGGGGAAGGGGGAATAATAAGAAAGAGGGGCTACGCCCCTCTTAAACGTCCATAAAATACTGAATAACTTGACAGTGCATTTAAAAGGTGAAATATTTAGATAACATAAATATTCGGAGCTTTTTGCGATTTTTTTCTCCTTCGTAAGGATAGTGTAGCATATGCAACCTTTGGATGGCGCTTATGAGCAAATTAGTGGGGCAAGGGAACACTTGGATGCTCTCAGACCTGAGATTGAAGCTTTCGCTAAAATGATAGCCAACAAGGTTCTACTGAATCTTGGTTGTTTTGAGGACATTATTTCATCCCTCTAATCTGGGAAATTGCCGTTGGTTGGGGCGAGATTCGTGGTCTGCGCTTGGTTATTCTCGCCCGTTTTGGCTTGGCTATCCTGCCTGCCTTACGTATAACAGGTATCCTAGACGTTCTCTCATAAGGTTGCTCTATCACGTCTTTCCAGTTGCGGAACGGGAACTTAATACCCGCAGCCTGTGCGGGCGTCATGTCTCTGAGGGACATATGAGGTCTGAAAAAGTTGTAGTGTACCAGCCAGCCGTCCATAAACAGCCTAGCAGACTCTATTGTGTGAAGCCCCCGCATTACCTTAGTTCTCGACTTGATAGTTCCATGAAAACGCTCTATGAGGTTTGTGTTACATTCAATATCAAATGGCCCGCCCTGCCTGTGATTCGTGTCCGCACCAAAGGTTAGCTCTATGCCGTCAAGATAAGCCCTAAGCTTGTCTGTGTAAATCAGGCGGGGTATTTTACCCGTTCGCTCGTAAGCCTGCCTCATTAACTGTTGTGCGTCTTTGGCAGTACGGGTATACGACATATGAGATGCAATCAGGAATCTAGTCTTGGTATCTATGATGTCCCAGAACCAGATGTTCTTGCCGTCTATATCTATCACAGTCTCATCGGCTACCCAAACTGAGCCTACATTTGGCCTGTACTTATTGGCTTCTATGATAGCCAGCTTTGAAAATCGGTTAGCCCAGTTTAGCGGTGATACATCAGAGATATAGTCGTTGTGCTGTTGTATGAAATTACGTCTGATTTCTTTCAGACTCATGCCTTCATAGTACATGTTGAGGGCATCAGCAACCTTATCCGTTGAATACTGCATCTTGGGTATTCTGCCAGTGCCAGCGAATTTGCGCTTGCAGTCCTTGCAGTAGTAGTACTGCACGTCTTTGTATTTGCCGTACTTGATTACGTTTTTGGAATCACAGTATTTGCACTTAATTTCAGTCATCGTTTTATTCCATGCTCTCTTGAAACTTTAACTCTTCTTATTGCAAATTGGGTTACACCATCTACGTTGCCTACTAATTCCAACACACCGTTCCATTCATTCTCTGCCAGTATCTCAATATCAATTTGGATTGCATCAGCACCAAATGGCTTACCTCTAGGTATCTTTATAGGTTCATCAAATCTAATATGCCCATTGCCATCACTATCAACACCACTCATTATCCCAATCTCAGTTCCTGTATGCGTTTCCATAATACGTCTAATTCGTGGGGTCTTATCATCTTGTATCACAGTAGGTAGCCTAAAAGCACTCCACCAATTAGGGCTAGGTGACGTAAACACTATTTGTTCCTTAAATCTGTTTAATATAATGGCATATACTTTTCCCCAGTATCCCATTTTTTTGCCAAATCGTATCGTTATCTCGGATACCTGTTTTTGAACTGAAGAATAAAGCTGCATATTAACAGTCTTGGGCATTTTATCAGGTGAAACTCGCAGTATTTCCTCATGAATTATTGTCTGACTGGGTAAGACTTGAATAAATAGAATGCCACATAATTTTTCAGGAGATTTAAACCATATCTGTAACTTGCTTTTATATAACCACGCTAACGCTGCACATATTACAAATGTTGCAGCACCTATTAATATTGATTGCCACACTTCCATACCAAACCCCCTTGAAACTATTACGCTAGATAATATAGCAACTAGTAAAGGTAAATTAATACTAACTTCTTGTTTCGCATCAAGAGATGTCATAGGACACCTCTCTCGGGGGGATTATACCACAACCAAGATTGAGTAAAAGGGCCAACAAAGTTTCCTTGAATTACGAGAAAGGAGTCGTTGATATCAAAGGGAAACGCTTGGAAACCCGAATTGGGACTGCCACTGCTCCCATTAATTATCCTGCCCCCCTCCGCGCCAGACGGATTATTGGGGACGTTATACAATCCTTGAGAAAAGCTTTGGATTACTTGGTCTATGAGTTGGCCCGTTATGATTCCAAGAGTGTCGTAGAGAAGACGCAATTTGTCATTGTAGATTCTGAAAAGGACTTCAAGAGACAAAAATGGCACCTTAGGGGATTGACAGGGGAACACATTGCAATGCTTGAGCGGTTGCAACCTTACAATGGATGCAATTGGACGAAACTCATTGAAACTCTCTCCAACCCCGACAAACACAAAACTCTTACAGCTATCCGACATTATACTGGCATTAGACTTGATGGTAGTCATGAAAATGTGATTATTTCTGGTAAAAAGGTGGATGTGGATAGCTATGCTACCATCAAGATAACGTTCAACGACGGAACGCCCGTCATAGAAGGACTTGAGCAACTTGTGCTGGATGTTACTAATACGCTTAAATTGTTCAATTCTGAGTTCAAGTAAATTATCCAACTTATTCCCCCTCTACAGTAAAGGTATACGTACCTTTAAAAAGGGGGACTAAGGGGGATTCCAATGATGTCCCCCTTGATTTTCTGTCTGTCTGGATAGTAGAATCAAGGTTAGATGGAAGAACTGATTAAAGATTACCGTTGTGAGCTGGCTGAGGCCGGTTGTGCCCCCGGGAGCGGGTTCTACGCTCTGAAGGTGTCACTGACGCGTAACATCAGCGCCGTCTTGCCTTACCTGAATGCGCTGTTTGAAAATACCCGCTACGACCATGATAACCGTATTCTGATTTGTGAGGAAAACAATCGCGGCTTCGCTTTTCGCTCCACCGATATCAGAGTATCAGGGATTTTAGATGTTTCCGATGTCCCTCAGGTCTCTCAAGAGGTAGTCGACCGCGTCAATCAGGTCTGGCGGGAACGTGACCAGATTACGCCGTGTTACGATGAGTGGAAGCTTCCCACAGTGATTGATATTTACCAGCTATTACCCAAGACCAACTGTAAGGAGTGTGGCTATCTCACCTGCCTCGCCTTTGCTGCCGAACTCCGTACCGACCCGGGGCTGCTGGCGAAGTGTCCGCCTTTGCTGCAATCTGAGTACGCCAGTAACCGCGAGAGGCTGGAGA